>Ga0208461_1000613_pt1 | contig 34176 bp, 46 predicted proteins | sample AD_JPNTR4_MetaG_FD_184448 | JGI IMG/M metagenome (GOLD analysis project Ga0208461, IMG submission 184448) | Active sludge microbial communities of municipal wastewater-treating anaerobic digesters from Japan - AD_JPNTR4_MetaG (SPAdes) (version 2) | ecosystem: Engineered > Bioreactor > Anaerobic...
CTAAACACGTCTGCCATTGCTCTTGCGTCATTTACTGCATTGTCAAGTTTTGCGGCAGCTTCACAGTAATTATTATTTCCAATAGTTATTGCTAATGTTTTCATTGTTGGTGTTGTCTTTTTAGCTTGCCACTAACGTTCTACCGCTTGGCGTTCGTGCGGGATTTCGGAGCACAAAACTGTCAATATACCACAAAAGTTGATGCGAGGTAGAATGTTCAATTAACCACTTCACCCGCCATTGAGCCAAACGCCTGTTATGCCTTCGTTGTTCTTCTTTCGTCATAGTTGTGATGTCCTTTTAGCTGTTTGTAAAGTTGGTAGTTTAGTGTATCTCGGTTGTCCATATGTATATGGGCAAGGATTTCCGTTTTTGTCAATGTTGTCGTTAATTATTGGTCCAACATTTTGTGCATTTTTGAGAGTAAATACCTTTCTCAAGTCGCCTGAATAGCCTGGCTCTGCTTGTGTTATATAACTTGCAAATTCAGGTCTTAGAGATAAGTTAATGTCATCTTCTGGTGGTTTTGCAATTTCAAAAACATATCGGATTTGGTTGTTGTTATAAAAGGCGAGATAGCGTGCCGATTTGAATGACCTTTTGTTTTGACAGATGTAGTAATTATAATTCAATGCAACACCTTCAGCCCAAGAACCTGCGACAATAATTACATTGTCATTATTCAAGTCCCAAGTGTAGCCAAGTAAATTTAGATTGACCAACAAGGTGTTGAAATGCTCAACTAAAAATTCAAGAAGCTGTTTGTTGTCAGATTGAGAAGTTTGTAAATAGTCATTAAAAGTGTTTATAATTTGAAGCCAATTTGCCCAATAAGTTGTTCCAAGTATTGCTGGTTTGGTGTCGTCAGGCGTTAAGTATAGTAAGAAGTCATTACTGTTTACGATTTGCTTTTGATGTCCTGCCAACTGTGTCGCATTAACGGTATTTGGTTTTATTTTGCTCTCAACATAGAGTTTAAAAGAAAAGTTACTTTCAAGAAGTCCGTCTGGAACAGTTTCTTTCCCTTTTACTTGTGATTGAATTTCAATTTCACTGCTCGGTAATTGAATGCTAAGCTGGTTTGTCAGAAAGCGAATAAAATCTTCACCACCAACTTTACAAATTTGTAAGAAAGCAGCGGTTACTCTATTTTCTGCTTGTTTGTATTCTCCAAATATTGAAATGTCTTCTATTTTCATCGTCTGTTATTTTTTTGCTGTGTCGTCTTTTACAATGAAGCATAACGTTTTGCCGCTTGGCGTTCGTGCGGGATTTAGCACAAAAGTTCAATCGAAGAACTACACTTTGGTTAAGTACTAAAATGTCATAGAAGCACAAATCTCCCCCCCCCATTTTGCCAAACTGCTGTTATAGGCTGTGCATGTTTTATACGATTTCTGGTTCGTGCTTTTCAATTACTTCCCGTACTTCAATTTCTAAAAGTTGCCCGATTTCTCCAAAAAACCATTTCCAACGGTCAATTAATGAGTCGATATTCCATTGTTGGTTGTATTTTTTAGCATCATAGTCTTTCACAATTTGTTGAGTTATTGTAAAAGCTGTAATCTTCTCATCTTTATTGTCATATTTTCCTTTCCCTTTATAAACGTCCATTTTTACGTTGAAAGGATTGTTGCTTGCTTCAATGTTTTTTGCACCGCTCAACAAAGTAATGTTACCTGCGCTATTTAACCATTTAGATGCCACTGCTTTTGAAATGTGATTCCATTCAGTAAACTTTTCGTATTTTATGGGAAGTATATGTTCTAAATGTAAATCGTGGTCAAGATCAATGAATACACTTTTACTATCGTCTGTGGCATTATATTCCATCATAAGCAATAAAGGCTTGCACCACATTTCAGATGCAATCTGTTCTGATTGCAAACTGTTAAGAGCCATTGAAACTATGTTGTCTTTGTCTAATTTGTCTTGAAGTTCCTTGTTGATTTCAGACATAGGTTTTTTCTCTTTAATCCATTTTATTAAATTGAATGAAGTCTGTTTGATTTGTGAAAGTGTTTTACCGGCAATCCAATACAGGTAATAAAATCTACGAAGTCCTTTTGTTAAACCGTCAAACTCCTCATAGTCAGTATGCAATGCAGTAAGTAAAATACTTTTCCAATACATATTCCAACGGATATACCAAAAAGAATAAATAACGGAATTACGACTCTCGTAGATTGACTTGTAATAGGTGTTTGCAAATTTTTTAATATCAGCAATTACTTCGTTTGGGTCAAGTGGCGAAAAAGCGTCCTGTAGCTCGTCATACAAAGATTTTTTAGGGTTTTGTCCTAAGGTGTAATACTCGTAAATAATGAAAAGGTCGTTTAGATTGATGTCGCAAGTTTTAATAGTTTGCTCCATTTCTCGCCAATCTGCAATAAAGCGATCTTCTTTGATTTTTGATGTATCTTGGTCGTCTTTGTATTTTGAATAAAGTTTTTCAAGCAAGAAACTTTTGATTAAGTCGGCTGCTGTTAAGTCCATTCCTCTGTCGTTGAGAACTTGAAATAACTTAATAGCAAACTCACGGTTTTTACAATCAATTCTGATAATTTTAACTTGATTAAAAAGATAGTTGATAAGTTCTTCCGATCGTTCTTGTCCTAACTCTGACAATTTATTACGGAAGATTACAGCCGTATTAATGAATTTGAATTTTGGTTCTTCGTCTGTTCGTATCTGATATTTGTATGGTTTCTTTAAGCTTGAAGTATTACCCTTGATAATGTTGTCGTGAAAGTCGCTTTGATGTTGGCTGTGAGTGTAGAGTTTTAAACGGTCAGCTTTTCCTAAGTGGCTAATTGATGCGGAAATCGTTTCTAAGTCAACAGCAAAAAAATTATCAGTGCTTTTGTCTTTGTTTATTTCGGGATAAAGGTCACGGATTACGCAAAACAAAATCATAAGAGTTGTAAGACGTTGTTGTCCGTCAACCACATCTACATAAGCCGATTTTTCATTGTCTCTTGGTTTAGCGGTTATGATAGAACCTAAAAAGTAGTTGTCTTCGTTGTTTTCAAAAGCGTCATAAATGTCGTCCCAAAGTTTTTCAACCTGTTCGTCTTCCCATTTGTAAGGTCGTTGATACTGCGGAATTTTATATAGGGCGTCTTTGTTGCCAAATAATTCGCCAATAGATAAACTGAGTGGTTTAAACGGTTCTTCCATATTGTTATGATGTCAATTTATTTTGTTTTTATGTTCGGTCTGTTTTTGCATAGCCTCTAATGGCCGAGTGTATGTGCCGTTAGGGATTGCGGGGCAGTTTCCTGTACACCGACACGAAAGTTTGAGCGGGCTACAATGCTTGAATACCCACCGAAACCCTTATGGCATATACACTTTGTTATAAGCATTTTATATTTTAATTGTTTAAATTTTCTTGGTTTCTTCTCAAACTATAATACACTAAAAATAATGTTAAAACATTTCTAAATTTTCATTTCTTCCTAATTCTTTAAAAATTTAGTGTAAAAGATTTTATTTTCTTTGATAACTTTTATAAAATAAAACCCTGAAGTTAAATTAGAAATATTTAAGGAGTTATTTCTTGAAAAGCCACTTGAAAATAACTGTCCATTTATATCATATATTTGATAAAAAGCATCTGAAAACATATCGGAATATATGATGTTGCTGGCAGGATTAGGATATATAATAAAATAATTAACAGAAGAATTATATGAAGGGTTTATAATAGAAGTTGATAATGATGTTGTATCGGCAGGTGTTTTTAAAATAGTTCCATTCGTTCCAATCACATACCCTATCGAATCATTTATAAAGAATAAATCTGAAAGGCCATTATCAGTTGTTGTATTTAATAAACTCCAGTTACTTCCACCATCTGTTGTTTTTCTCATAATACCAGATGAACCAACAATATATCCCACATTTTCGTTAACAAAAAAGACCGAGGAGAGTGTACCCGAAAATCCTTGTGAAGTCCATGTTTCTCCACCATCTACAGTTTTTTGAATATTTGCATTAACACCAGCACCTACTGCAAAACCCAATAGGTCATTTATAAAAAATATCGAATAAATTTCATTAAAAGATTCGTTTGTTTTTTGCACCCATAATGAACCAAAATTTTCGGTTTTGAGCAAAGTGCCATGATTACCTGTGGCAAATCCAACAGAGTCATTAATAAAAAATACAGAAAATAACTCTTCCGTTGTGTTGCTGTTTAATGCTTTCCATGTTGTCCCGCCATTGAATGTTCTGATTATAGTACCATTGTATCCAACAGCATAACCCGTATCAATACTTGGAAAATGAATAGAATTTAAACGTTCAGTAGTTCCTGAGTTTTGTTGAGTCCAATTGTTTCCACTATTTGTTGATTTAAAAATTTGCCATTTGTTCCGCAAATATACCCTGTAGTAGAAGTTGGAAAATGTACATCATAGAGCCATTCTGTTATACCACTATTAATGGGTTGCCACATTTTTCCACCATTTGAGGTTTTAAGTATTGTGTTACCACCCACAATGATACCAGTTGAATCGTTTATAAACTCTACTCCACTCAAGGATTGTGAAGTAATGGAATTGTGAATAGATTGCCATAAATTTCCATTATTAAGTGTTTTTAACAAAACTGAACCTTCGCCTGCCGCGTAAGCAGTACTTCCAACAGAGCAAATAGTAAATAAAACTTGTGTTGTTCCACTTGTTTGAGTTGTCCAATTATTGCCACCATTTGAAGTTTTGATAATTGTACCCCAATTTCCTACGGCATAACCATTTAAATCATCGGTAAAATGAATAGAATAAAGGGTAAAAGATACTCCACTATTTTGGCTGTTCCATGTTTCTCCACCATCGGTAGTTTTTAACATTAAACCGTCTTCTCCAACAGCAAAACCATGAGTTTGATTTATAAAATGTACATCGTTAAGATAATTTGTTGTTCCGCTATTTACAATATCCCAGTTTGAACCACCATTAATTGTTCTGAAAATTTTTCCATTGTATCCAACTATTATTGCAGCATCCAAAGAAATGGCAAAAACGTCAAATAATTCCGGAGGATATTGTAACCCTGTTGATTGTTTCGTCCATGTTTCACCTCCGTCAACAGTTTTTAATATTGTACCCCAAAAACCAACAGCGTATCCAATATTCAAATCATCTGGACAGAAGTGAATTGAATTTAGCGGCTCTGTTGTTCCACTGTTTTTTAAAGTCCAATTATTCCCTCCATTTTCCGTTTTTAGAATTATACCACCATTTCCTACAATGAAACCTCTTTGGTTATTAACAAAAAAAACAGAATTAAGTTTTTTGTTAGTGCCAGTATTAAACGGCACCCATGTGTTTCCACCGTTACTTGTTTTGGCTGCGTACCCAAATTCTCCAACCATAAAACCAACTTGTTCATTTATAAAATAAATGCTTTCAGTTGTGTTGCCGTGAGGCTTGGGATTCTGCCATTCAAATGTTTGTGCAAAAATTTTGGCAAATGAAATTAGCAATACAAAAGTTAAAATAGTTAACCTTTCTAAAATAGTACTTGCTTTGTAACTAATTGTTTTCATATAATTTTAAATTTAGTTATTATTTATTTAAACTCTATACAGTGATATTCATATTTAACTTTAATTCTGAATTCGTTATCTTTATTAATTCATATAGCGAACAATAAATTGCTTATAACGGTTTCGGTATATGAAAAGTTGGGCTATACGGAGTAAGTTACTGTCTAGACGACACAAAGTTTGAAGCGAGCCACAACCCTTTATTTCAGTAGTATCTGCCCAATTTTTTATATACCGTGTTACCAACTGGGCGATATTGTTTATCAATGGTTTGAAATAAGTTTTCAATTCATTCATTGCGTTTTTCCATGACTTAAAAGATTTATTCTTTTATTATCTTTTTAAATTCAAAAGTTTTTCCATTTTCAAGTTTTATTAAATAAACCCCTGTAGCAAAATTACTAGTCTGCACAATAGTTTTTTCAACTAAATTTCCTTTGAAAACAACTTGCCCAATTGCATTTAAAATTTCGAAGTTTAATTTTTCATAATTATCCTCTACTTCAATAATTAATTCATTTGAAACAGGATTCGGATAAATTATTGGTTTTGATTTATTGTTTTTAACATTGTTTATTTGAGTTAATGTATTCACTGTTATTAAAATGGAATCACTGTTAACTCCATTATATGTTTTGTAAATGTATGTTATTCCTTGTGATAAAGCTGTCAATTTTCCGTAATTGTCTACTGATGCAATAACAGGGTTGGTTGAATGCCATGTTCCGAAAAATGTTATATCGCGTATTGAATTATCAGAAAAATAAGTCCTGGCTATTAGGTTTAAGGTATCTCCAACTAAAATAGTGGTGTCTCCTTGTAAAATATTAAAAAAAGTACAGGTTGTACTAGCAGATGATGGTATTCTTGTTTCGTATACCATAATAAATGAGGTGTCGTTTAATTTCAGTACTGTTGGTGCCCATACATCCAATTCTTCAACCCCGGTTGATGGCTGTACTATAAGATTAACAGTCGGGTCAAGTGTCCATGTATCACCGTCTGTCGAGCTAAGAGAACGGATAACCTGACCACTTGAACTTGTACCAAAGGCATACATTTTATATGTGGAAGCATCGTATTGTATAACATCCGCTGTTACATAACATTCTGAAGGATTATTGACATTGGTATCTGAACAAAATTCTCCTTGATCTATAAAACTTATAGCTTCATTTGTAGATAGTCCAAACATATTTTTTCCAGGTATGCCTCCTGCCCATAGCTTCCAATTACCTGAACCAAATCTGAAATTTTCAGGATCTAAAACATCTGTGCCCGATACAGAATAAACAGAGGTATTACTTAGCGTAAATGTAAATCCGCCGTCTATAGAAAGAGCAGAATAAGTACATGGCTTTTGACTACCAGTTTGATCGGGATCAATAGTAACTAACATATTAATATTGCCATTACTCAAAAGCACAACATTCGGATCAACAGGTAAAGTTCCACCTGATGGTAAATTATTAAATTGAACATTTTTATATGTCCATGATTTACCAAAATCGTCAGAAATAGCAACTTTTATATGGTTAGCAGGTTGTTCGTTGCCGCCTACCTCAATGCAACCAGCAACATAATATACAAGCATTCGCCCAGAAGGAAGAACCAGTCCATCTGCTACACTTGAACGGTCAGATAGAACTAAATTCGTTCTAGTCCAATTCATACCGTCATTTGATTTTGCAACTAATAATCTAAAGTTGTTAAGTCCCGATGAGCCCCCACTTCCAATGCAAGGCTCAAAATCAGGAATAATTTGCGAATTACTTAATCGGCAAAACAATATACGCACTTTTAACAATGTTAAATGTTATCATCTGGCAAAACAATATACGCAAATATCGTTATCATTTGTCGAAACAATATACGCATTTTTGATACATATTTTTAAAGGATAAATTCACGAAACGCCCTGCTGATGCAGCTTTTAGAAAATAAATATTTTCTGCTTTTTTTTTAATAACTCCTAAATTGCTCTAAATCATTGTGTTGAGCCTTATACTGGCTTTTATGATTGCCATTGAGCGGATGGATGAGACGGGAATATCCATTGGTTGATGATGCGGATTATAACTGGTAAGCTGTATGCAACCTTCCACATCCGATCGATTCACATATTTTACTACCAGATAATCGTCTCCATCAATTGAAAAGTCGATTAAATACATTTCCCCATATATTACGCTGCTAAAGCTGTGTATTTCCTTGAATACTACGATGTCGCCAGATTTTAGCAAGGGATACATGCTATCTCCCCTAATGTAGATTGCTCCATCACAACGCGGCAAGTCCGGTATTTTTATCTTCCCTATTATGTTTTGCTGACGGTTTTCGAACAGCGTTTGAAGATTGGCGGCCGCATCTATATCGTACAAATTAATCTCCTCATCCGATAATGGCTCACGATAAGATGGATTGTGAATCATTTGTACATCATATTCCTTCTTTAGCATCTCTCCTTTACCGGTAAGGAGCCAATCGGGATTAATATCCTTATAAATGGACAATATATTTGCTATTGCATCGGAGTTAATAGGTGTTCTTTTGGCACTACCTTTAAAATTTCCATAAGTCATTCCAATTTTCTTAAAAAAATCTTCTTTTGTATCATTGTGATATTCAATTGCATACAAAATTCTTTCCTTAATATTAGAAAATTTATTGTCCATTATTTGGATAATAGAAAATTTATTTGCTATATTTGTCCCGTTGTTTCAAAATAGAAACTGGCGGTAAAGATACAATAAATATTAAACTAACAAATGACATGGGACAAATTTTAACACGACACGGAGAAAAAGGCGAGCTGGCAAAGCTGTTCAACACCAGCCGTGTAACCGTACGCAAAGCCCTGAAAGGGCAGAATCACAGCAAATTTGCCGACCGTATTCGCAAGGCAGCACTGGAGCGAGGCGGAAAGGAAACCGATTAATTACTTTAAAAATAGATATTATGGAAACAAAAAAAGAACTTTTGGACTGGCTGGACGAAGAAATTCTACAGTATGAAATTGAAGTCGAGAAATTGACACAGAAAATGAAAGAAAAAAGAATCACTGATTCAGGTGATCCTTATTATCTTAAAAGATTGGAGTTCAGAACTTACGCCGACGCATATCGGGACATTAAAATATTACTAAACGATTAATATTATGAAATCTTACCTTATTCTCATTAACTGGACGCTGTCGTTCGCAGGCCTGACAATGGGCACGGACAGCAATCCGCTGTGGGCAGTGGCTGCCGGAGTGGCATGGTTTATCGGCTCGAGCATCCTGCTCATGAGGGCCGACCGCAAAGGGACAATGGACAAAGTGCTCAAACATTTTGACTATTAATGTCAACAGCTTCATTTTTGCTTTTTTGCCGGAGAATGGAGTAATTAACTGATATTAAAACATTTATTTTCTATTTATTAACAACAATAATTATTTTAACTGACATGGTACAAATTTTTAAACAACAGGAAACCGGTGCCGAAATCCGCACCGAAATGATCGACAACGAACCCTGGTTCGTGGCCAAAGACATTTGCACGGCTCTTGAATACGCCGATACTGAAGTAGCATTAAGAAAATTGGAGTCTGACGAAAAGCTGATACGTAAAATTTACGCATCAGGTCAAAACAGGGACATGTGGATGGTCAACGAAAGTGGACTTTACAATCTGATATTTCAGAGCAACAAGCCGGAAGCCCGCAAGTTTCGGAAATGGGTAACTTCCGAAGTACTTCCCGAGATACGCCGAAGCGGCAGTTACCACTCGTCGGCCATCCACTACCGGCCGCAGAGCAACCAAGAGCTTGGACTCACCTTTCAGAACCTTGCCTTCAGGGAATTGCTCAAGGTGGAAAGCAGCCGCGTACGCAATCGGCTGGCTTCGCTTATCGACTTTTATGTGTCGCAAATTATGTAATATATCCTGAACGGTTTCAGGCGGGGTTCGATTCCCCGCACAGGAACAAAAAAAAAGCTGGTTTTTTCCTTCAAAAAAAAAATTGAAAAATGGGAACAAACGATATTATTCGTTACAATGACGAGCTGTGGATTTCCGAAGATTATCTTTCACGGAAGGTTGGCAGCGAATACGTCCGCATAGCCAAGTATCGTGCACGGCAGGGAGCATCCAGCTGGCAGCACGATACAATATGCGGACGTTGTTATTTCCGTTATGCATCGCTGCCCCGACTCACATCGCAGCGCCTTGGCAACTGCGAGGAATTGCTTGCACGCTCGGAAGAAGTGCGGAACGAAGTGGAAGCAATCGTTTCACGCGCCGTTTACAGCAGTTTTAAACGGTTTTTAAACCTGATGAATCCGGACGAAGCACGCAGTGCAGCCGTTATTCACGAAGCAGCAATCTACGTGAAAGCCAACGACATTTCCTTCTCAAAGTCCGATTTTTTCGAATCGCTTGCCCATGAAATCAGTTTAAGCGGACTGAAATACTTACCCTCCACCTGGCGTGTGTTGCGCGACAAAATACGGGCCTACACCGAAGGCACTACGCTCGATAAACTGGTATATGCCAAGAATAAAGGAAACCACAACAGTGCCGTACATGCCGCCAATCAGCAATTGCTGAGCTGGCTGATGGACTTGGGCAGCCGCCAGCAAAACTATTCGTCTGCTACCATATACCGGAAAATAGCCGTAATGTGCTCGCAAAACGGTATGCGTTCACCTTCCCAACGCTGGGTGAACAGCTGGTTTTCCGATCCGGCAACGCAGTTCGTCATTCAGGAACGCTACGGTGCAGGCAGTCGCTTCAACCACCGTTACCGCAGTTATACCCCGACGGCATCGGCACTCTATGCCGGCGATTGCTGGGACATTGACGGAACACGATTCAACCTGATAGACCACCGCGATACGGTAATGAAGGACGGCAAACCGGTAACGCTGAATCGTTATTTATACATTGTAGTAGTGCGTGATGTAATGAGCGGCCTTCCGCTCGGATGGATCTATTGCCACGAGGAGAGTGCCTCGGCCGTGGTCGATGCGATAGCCATGGCGGTACGCAATGCCGGATATTTGCCTTATGAGCTGAGATACGACCGCTTCCCCGGCCACAATTCCGAAAGTTGGACGTGGTTGGAGAACGAATTGCGGAAAGCAGGCGTAATCCTGACAGAAACCAGCAGTCCGAATGCAAAGAAGATAGAACGTTGGTTCGGTACGCTGCAAAGCGTATTCATGTCGGAGAGCAACCTGTATTACGGAGAAGGAATACAATCCACTCACCGTTCGGCTCACCGAAGCAAGGAATATGTTGCACGTATGCAGGCACAGGCACAAAGATACAACTTCAGTTTCGATGATGCCTGCCGGGAAGCAGACCACATTCTACATCATTTTGCCTCGACGCCCTATTGTGAGTACAGTTACAAATATCGCACCATCACCGAATCGCCGCTTCAACTCCACAACGCATGTTCTCACCCGAATGCCGTTACGATCGATTATCCGCATTACTGCCGGTTATTCGGACTGCGTAAGGAATTGAGCATACGCAATTACATGATTCAGACACAAATACAGGGAGCTGTTTACTACTATGCTGTCGACGATGTGGAAACGGTAGAAAAATATACGGGAGTAAAACTTACCTGTTGTTTCGATCCGGAAAACCTCGAAAAGATTCATTTATTTGATGGAGATACTTTCATGGGGACGTTCGACCGTCTTCCGGCAGCTCAACAATACGGGCCAAACAAGGACATGCGTTCGGTAGGAAAAATGAAAGCCATTGGCGAAAAGATGAAAACCGCCCGCAATGAAAAGAAAATGCAATATGAGGCTGCTGGAAAATTTGAGACAATAAGTTCAGAAGTGGGTACATTGATAGCCGGACGAGTGCCAAAAGCGGTTTACGAAGCCTCTGAAACAGAATTTTTAAATGAAAAATGGAAAGTGGACAATGAAGACGAAAATCTCGTCATCAATACTCGAAATAGATATTAACATTAACCTCTAAAACAAAAAATAAAAATGCTGACAAAAGAACAAAAAGAAGAAATCATTGCCCTAATGGACGAAGAGAAGGAACGTCTTGGGACATACAGTGCCGTAGCACGCAAATGCGGAGTTAGTGAATCCACCGTATCGCAGCTTCGAAAAGGTGTCTATCTGGGTGATAATGATGAAATTTTGAAAAAAATTGGTATTGCGCTCAATTACAGTTTTGAGGAAGGCTGCTGGCAAATAGCCGAAGACATTACCAACTTTCGTATCGTAGCCGATACACTGACTGATGCCAAGCAGGAGAGTATGTTTATGGGCATATCTCACCGCGCAGGCAGCGGCAAAACGGCTGCAGCCGAAGTGTTTACCAATCGGAACAAGCGACGTGCCGTATTCATGATTACGGCTCGTGAATGGAGCGGAAAAGTTTTTCTGACCCGCCTAGCCGGAGAATTGGGGGCCGAATTGCCGAAAGGGATATTGACGGTCGACCAGCTGATTGATGCCATTGCTGTTGCAGTTACCAAAATGGCAGCCTTAAAGCCTTTACTGATTGTAGATCAGGCCAATTCACTCAAGCCATCGGCATTACGCAGCTTCATTCACCTGTTCAATGCAGTGGAAGACCTGCTGGGTGTGGTGATTATCGGGACGGAGAATCTGGAAACGGAAATAAAACGAGGCATCCGGCTCAACAAACTTGGCTATGACGAGTTCGACAGTCGTTTCGGCCGTAATTATATCCACCTGCTTGGTGCCACGCTTGCCGACGTGCGTAAAATATGCAGCCTGAACGGCATCGACGACCCTTCCACACAGGAAGCCCTGTTCCGCAAATGTCAGCCGAAGCAAACCACTGTTGACGACGAAAAAACGCGCAACGGCAAAACCATTTATGTAGTGGAAGATATACGCCGCCTTAAACGCCTGATAATGGCAGAACTATTAAATCGGAAATACAATGAATAACAGATTCGCTTACTTCTATGAGCTGCTTGATCAGCTCCCACATGCGTGTAAAGAGGAAATTGTCTTTTCATTCAGCGATGGAAAAACTACTTCGCTGAGGGAATTTTACGCTACCGATCCGAAAGGATTTAAACGCATGATTTATCGAATGCAAACACTTGTTGAGAAGAAAAACGACCCTGCAACGAAACGTCTACGAAGCGGCATTCTCGTCCGTCTTCAGAAATATGGCGTGGATACTACCGACTGGCAATGCGTCAATCGGTTTCTGGAACAAAAGAAAATAGCCGGAAAACGTCTTTATGAGATGACCAACGACGAGATGAAGGAGTTGATTCCAAAGCTGGAAAGCATGTTGAAAAAACAGGCCGAAAAGTTGGATAAAATGAAAGAAACAGCCCTCTGTAATTAAAATAAAAAATCAGCTTATGGACAAGATCGAAAAAATGAAATTGGGACGACGAGCAGCTTACCTGCGTCGCTGTTTGCGAGTATCTGAGTTGATTGAACAATATGAAAGCGACTGCACCATTCGCCGGCGTGTTTTTGAAAAATATATTCAACCGGAATTGCACTGCAGTTACACAACGTTCAACAACATGCTTAACGAACGTAACCCTGCTCATGAGCTGGAAGAGATCGAACGCATGATGAAAGAATCCGGAACAAAAAACAGTATTGAGAAGTAAGTCTAACGAGTTAAGAGTTTGGAGTTTAATCATTAATAATAAAAAAAATAAAAAAATGGAAATCAATGAATTGAGTGTGGAAGAGCTTGAGAAGCTTTTATCACAAAAAAAAGAAGAAGAAAAATTGAACCTGCTGAAACGTAGGAAAGCTTATGAGAGCATACGGGCACAAACCGTGAATGAAATTATGGGCAGAGTATTGAGCGTAGCCAACCAAGTAAAGGAATTACACCATTTCGTAATTTCAGAGACAAACGCTTTCAGAGAAGTGATGCAGGATTATGGCGAACTGAAAAGAAATAATCAAATGAGTTTCAGAATTCAGCATGGCAATTACCGGATTGAAGTGAAATCATGTAAAGTGAAAAAATTCGACGAACGTGCAGATGTAGCCGCTTCACGATTAATCGATTTTCTGAAAAAATGGATCAGTAACAGGGAACAAGGGAGCGAAGATCCCATGTACCAACTTGCAATGACACTGCTGGAGCGTAATAAATATGGTGATCTGGACTACAAAAGCATCAGTAAGCTGTACGATTTGGAAGCACAATTCAACAATGAAGAATACAGCGAAATCATGCGGCTTTTCAAAGAAAGCAATGTAGTGGAAGGCACAAGATTGAATTTCTACTTTTATGAGAAAAATAAACTTGGCGTCTGGAACAAAATAGAGCCGAGTTTTAATATGTTGTAATTTTTAAAATTTACCACTATGGAAACATTTATGATTATTTTATTGGCTGTAATAGCTATTGTGCTTGCGTGTTGAATTTAAAACAGCTTAGCGAAATTGAAGATTTGGAGGACGAAATTAATCGGCGTAAGGCTGAGAACGATTCTTTAATGGACAGTATTAGAAGGCTTTGTTCTGCAGGTGATAAAAGCGTTAAACAATGAAGGCCATGATTACTGACGTTGAAAAAATAACGGGTGTTTCGGCTCATGAAATACTCGGATATAGTCAGACGCAACGAATTTCGCTCGTGCGGCAGCTCTACTGGAAACTGCTGCACGACAAGAAAGAATTTAGCTATACGACAATAGCCAAAATCACCGACCGAACCCGATCGGGAATATGCAAAGGCGTGTTGAGGGCAAACGATCTGCTCAAAATCGGCGACAGAATGGCGACAGAGCTTTGGGAGCAAATGAAGGAGATAGAGTGAAGAGTTATGAGTTATGAGCTACGAAGAGTTTTTTAAAGAGATATATGTTCCTGAAAGTTGGAAGTTTCTGGGGAAAAACAATGTAAGGAGCATAAATGGCGACATACTGAGTTACGGATTGCTGTATAAAACGGGGGATGTTATTTACCGTGTATTTTACCTCACTCAGAGCGAACGTGGCGGTATTGTGAAAAAAGAAGGTGAAAATTACAAGGTACTGATTGACAACAAGCGTCCGGAGCAAATCAATGAGTATTTGAAAACAGCTCGGAGGTAAGCTTAGTGACGAAAAAAATTGATATGAAACCCACATGTATTATATACACAAACACGAATAAATATAATATTCATACATGTGGGTTCCATCAGACCTTTAAAAAATAAATTATATTATGATGAAACAAAAAACTTACATACAGCTCAGCCTTTTCAACGAATCCGATTATAACATTAAGCATGATCACTCGTCAACACAAACACAAATTTTATCAGAAGTAATTTCTTATTTTATTTCAATAAATGAAAGCACTGACCCTGTTTGGTGGGGTTGCCGATGGAGCGAAATGGTTGTTTATACAGAACGTATTAATCCTGCACAAAAATCAGAAGGTTGTATGTCAAAGGAATATCCGTTTAATGTCTGGGAATTTGTAAAACAAGCGAACAAAGATGAATTTATTAGAAAAGGAATTGCTCAAGCTAAATCTAAAACGAGTTTGTGGTTTAATCATTAATAATAAAAAATTTTTATGGTAAAGAGAGAAAAAAGAGAAAAAAAGGTGGTTTTGAATGAAATCACACAAGAGGTAAAAGATTTTGAAGAATTGGTACGACCAGTGATACAATATCTATGTGAAAATTTTCACCCACATGTAACTGTAATAATCACCCCTACATACGCTGAATTATTAGAGGGAAAAATGGGAACAGGTAAAATAACGGATTATATTTGTGATTAATAATGATAATAGCGGTAGATTTTGACGGAACGATTGTGCGGGATGCCTATCCCGAAATCGGAGAAGCCTATCCGGGAGCGGTGGAGACGCTGCGACAGCTGAAAAAAGAGGGTTATTGCCTGATATTGTGGACATGCCGGACGGGTTTAGACCTTGCCAAAGCAGTGGCGTGGTGTGCAGAACGGGGTATCCGATTTGATGCTATCAACAGCAATTTGCGTTATATGGTGCAGAAATACAACGGCAGCGATCCGCGCAAAGTCGGTGCTTTGCTCTATATCGACGATCGCAGTTTGTACAAACTTCCGGACTGGGACGAAATTTACCGATTGGTGCACGAACGACTACCAACCGATGACGAACTGCTGGATATGGAGTATGGATACCAAAAAAATTAATATATTTGCCTTTAAATATCATTTAAAACCACTTTACAATGAAAACAAAATTAACCGTTTTATTCATTTTTGCTGCATTTGCCATTCATGCACAGGAAAATAATCCAATAATTGGAATGGATTCGATTAAAACAAGAGACAGTATTGCCGCAATACAGGAGGAAGATCGAAATCAAAGATATCGTCAAGCGATAATGCGACACAACGGCGGCTGGCATGGCGACTTGACCATTTTTACCGGTGATTTGGAATTCAACTTCTGCAACCTGCAACTGCTCCATTTTTTGGACAACTATATGAATATGAAATCCACTTCGCAGGAAGTAGTGGGCAATCATATTTTGGTAAAGGTTAAAAAATTCATTCAGCAAGGTCAACCGCATTACCTCAATCTAAATTATACCGTCCACCAAAAAGGAAGATATTATTTTATTGACAAAGTGTTGATAACAGGAACGGCAAAAGAAATCGTGGAGCTCTATGTTCATTATTGGGATACCACACTGAAAAACAGCAATCTGAAGTCAGGAGAGGTGGTTTACAATTATCAATTCCCGGACAGAATTGCTTTGAAAAAAACAAAAAACGGTAATATGATGATAACCATTGAGCGTACCAACAGGCTGTTTTGAAATAAATTCAAATAAAAAAGGCTGTCTAAAAATGTAAGACGGCCTTTTTTGTTGTTTTTTTAGAACGTTTAAACGAGATTTAAACGATAATTAAACGTCAGACATTCTATTTTTCGGCGACCGAATTTTCTTGAGGCGGACAGTGACATGTTCACATCGTTTGATTGCCAACCGAATTGCTTTCGATATTTGTCCAGTTCCGGATTGGGATAGCTGCTCAGTAGAAACTTACCTTTTATATTAGCGATAGTAGATTAAAATATTTTGTAATTTTGTGAACTCTCACATAAAATAATAAGGTGCACAGACACCGGTTAAGAAGACATTAACTGCCTTCCGCATCGGGTGTCTGTGCACCTTATATGTTTGTAGCATTTGGTAGATGCTACGAATTGGCGGGGGCTTTTTTATTGCCTGCCGCCAAAGTTCATAACTTATTAACTTATAAGCTCAAATTTTTTTATTCTGCATTCAATTCTTCTACCATTTGGAGAAATCTGGCTTTTACAATAACAGCTTCACGGTCAATAGCCTCTTTAACAGCTGCAAACTCCTCATCAGAAAGCTCTAATGTTTCAGGAGTTGAAACTTTAAGAGTATTATTCAACTTTTCTGCTAGAGCAAAAAGAGCTTCTGCTTCTTCATCAGTGCGGGTACGTGAGCGGATAATGGTATTAAGTGCCGTTTGTGCAAAAGTGAGTGGCTTTTGTTCCTGCGATTGAACTCCACCTTCACCTGTGATAACACGACCAGTAGGGCTCACAATTACTTCTCCATTGAGCCCCAAAATAGGAGCGTTTAAAATTACTTTTTTCATTTTACTTATTTTTAAAAATTATTGATTATTAAAATATTAATTATTTAACCACGTTAAAAAATCAGCCTTTGACATTACAGCAAGATACCCATCAGTGTCTTGTACGTAAATTTTAGAAATACCGCTGCTTTTTTCTTCAGCATTTAAAACAATAGTGGAGCTATTTCCACCTATTGTCACAAAAGAACTCGACTCACCAATTGTGAGAAAATATGCTGAAATATCAACAGCAATAGATAAGTTGCCAATAGCAATAGTTTCTGCTGAATTACCTATATTAATGGTATCTGCTGAATCACCAAATTCAATATAATTAGCTGAATAACCAAATTCAATGTTAGAGCCTCTTATAGTAAGATAATTTTCTGTAACGATATTTAAACTAAAAAATCCTCCGATATTTACATTACGAGCGTCAACCCCTAATTCAACATCCTCCGCAAAATAACCAATATAAACATTGCTTGCTGAGTTACCAATTTCAATATCTCCAGCTGAATCACCAAGCTTAATAGTGCTTGCTGAGTTACCAATATCAACTGTAGTAGATGAATTACCTATAACAATAGCATAAGCTGAATCACCAAATTGAATGCCGGCAGCCGATTCACCAATATAAATAGCCCCTGCTGTAACCCCAAAACCAATAGAATCTGCTGAGTAACCAATATCAATAAGATTTGCTGAGTTACCAATATTAACTGTAGTAGATAAATTACCAATATCAATAATCTCTGCTGAATCCCCAAGATTAACTTCATCAGCAGAATACCCGATTCTAATTTCCGAAGCTAAACTCCCAATTTCAACATAACCAGCATGATTCGCCATAGAAATGGTATGCACATTATTCAAAACAGAACCATAAAAAGCTCCATTTCCAAACATTGCTGTAGAAGTAGATAAATACAATAGCTGTATTGAGGGATACTCAGTCAAAGACACACTCAAAACTTCACCACTTGAATTATCAAAAATCAACTTTACATTACCCCTAAAAGTAGGGGATTCTTTGGGTGCTTTCAGTGTATTGATTGTATCGAGGGCGTCGAGTATCAGCAGCCCTGCGTCGCCTACGCGTGTGGCGGTGTTGGCGCCTTCGCGGGTTTCCTGTTTGATTTCTGTCCACCGGCTGCGGGCGGATTCGGTTAAGTTGCTCATTGTTATACGGTTTGATTGATGGGACATGCGGTTTCGTTATATACGCGAGCTCCCGTGGTGGAAATCTCCAGCCCCGGATACTGCGATTGGTAATTTTCTTCAATATAGGCAGCATACGCTTCCACGCGTGCGTTGTAAGCGTCGAGTGGCAGGCGGGCAAGCTGATCAGAATCCAATTGTGAATAATTCACTCCATTGTAAATAAAGGCTTCCAGCAGCGAGAATGTGGGTTCTGCCACAAGGCTTCCGTTGTTGTAAACCTGCACTTTCAGTTGCGTGGCGCGTTGATAACCTGTGTAAATATACATAATGATAAGTTTTTTGTTGATTTATAAATAATGATACGTGTCATCATATTCGGGTGCGATACTGGTTATTTCAAAATGGGTGATATTATCTTCAATAGGTATAAAGTAATCACTCGCTTTATGACCTTGCTCAATGGTAAAATCATGCGTATAGATCATTTCATTCGATTGATAAATCATCGTTACGGTTAATGTAGAAGCAACAGGGAAATCGGCATTTACATAATATTTAGATTCTCCTTCTTTGACTATGCTAATATAATTATTAATGCGCTCCTTCAATTCGCAAACGTGCTCTCTCCAGCCTATTATATACGTTCTGTCTACCTGCTCGCAAACGGGCTCTCTCCATCCAATTATATACGTTCTATCTACCTGTTCGCAAACGGGCTCTCTCCATCCAATTATATACGTTCTATCTACCTGTTCGCAAACGGGATGCAACCAGGAAATTTCATACGTATACATTCCCTGCACGATCAGGTAGCGTTTTCCGTAAGTTTTGTATTTGTTGAGCAGCCCCACGAGCCGTGCATTGTCCACCTGCACATTGTCCGGAATTTTCACAATGAAATCTACCGGTATGCCGGTGCCGTCTTCTAATGTGATAATTCGGTCAAAAGTACCCAACAAGCGATAATTGAGCATGGCCTCGATATACATATTCTGGCATGTCATGGCTGCTTCGAGACGCATGTCGGTTTGCCACGCCCGGTAAGCATTATAGATGGCTGTAAACACGGCAGCTATTGCCTTTACAAGATTGCCGAGTCCACGTCGCAGAAAAGTAGGCAGCGCCAGTTTCAAGAGTTTTTCAAAATCAAGGTTCATATTTCCTGTTGTGGATTATAGGTTATTTGCAAATTGTTACCAAGTTTGAACCAGCCGAAAGCGCTTTCATAGGTCGTATTGCTTAAGTCCTGCATCACCTGGTTCAGATAAAATTTTGTCAGGCGGACGTCCAACACACCGACGGTATTTTGCACGGCATCTGTCAATCGGGTCAAATTCAGCCTTCCGCCAAAATTGTTGTTGTTCAACTCATTGATAAATTTCTGAATGGCTGCTTCAACCGGTTTTTCTGTACTTCCTATCAGTTTTCCACTGGTATCCATTACCAAAGGATTGAAATACACCGTAAAGGAAAAATCCACTATATCGGCATCGCCGGTGAGAATTTCACGAAGCACGCCTGCCGGCGAAATCATGCGGGCATAATTTTCAAACAGATATTTATCCTGATCGGAAAGCGGAGCAATTGCTCCGTTGGCTTCCGTTGCCAGAAAGATTTTCACCTTGCAAACGCCATCCTCCTGAACGGTTTCACGAACTGCCACCCGCTTGATAATTTGCTTGTCGGGATGCATCGTTTCATATTCGTATTTGAATGTGGTCGGGTTCATTGTCAGTCCGTCACCCTTCTGAAATTTTAGTGCCTGAGCATGCCACCAAGCTTTATTTGCCACAAAGGCAGCGTCCACCGTTTCCTCTATTTCGCTGCGAAAAGTATCCTGTATCTTTTCCAGCGTGTTGATGGCAAAGGCAATGGCATAGAAAAGCAGGCTTTCGACCGATACTTTTGAAAACAGGCTGTCGAAGCCATTGACGACTTCAGCTGAGGAAATGCCGTAAATGGCCTGAACGGCAGGCAACTGAATATAAGCGTTGCCAAGTGCGGTTTTTATTTCTGAAATGGTGCGTGCCATGTTTATTTATTCAAATGTAAAATCGAATGTAAAACAGAAAATTCCACTTGATAAATCATTGTCGAATGTATAGTCGAAAGTGGAATCGAAAGTTCCTCTTGTAATTTTTCCCGTTGCCGGGCGTATATTTCGCTCCGAATAATAGTTCACAATCCGTTTGTCCACTACGTCGGGCAATTGCAGCAGCATGCCTGCCGCGAGGCTGTCGGTAAGTGACAGTCCGTTGAGCACGGCCAGTGCGTAAGCTCCTTCGAGGCTGCCCAGCTCCTGCAAGGCAATATCGAGCAGTGATTGTCCTTCGAGTACGGTAACGGTCATGTTAAACTATAGTATTTTATATTTTTTCAAAACAAGATAAACCAGAACCAAAAGCCCCACGGTCAAGATAATCATACCCCAACTGACGCCTGCAGGGGCTTTCGATTCTGTTTTTATGTTTGTATTTTCTTTTTTCGTGCTGTCCGATTTGGTTTGTATTTTTTCACTATTGCTTATATTGATGACGGCAGCTGTGTTTTCGTTCTGTTTGTAACTTATCTCCTTTTTTTCGTTTCTCCGTGCAGTTTTTGTTATGGTTGTAGATTTTATCGTATATTGCCTTCCGGAGCTGTCAGGCGGAGAATATTCCACAATGGTGGTGGCTTCATCCACCGTTTCTTCCACTTTGCTGTTGTCGGCCTGTTGCATTGCGGTGTAGGTCTGCTGGCTGCCCATGGCGTCCGACTGTCGTATGGTTGTATTTTCAGTATTGGCAGTCTGTTTAATAGCTGTTGCCTGTTTACTTGTTTTGCAGCCAAATGTTATGCTGCAAACGATACACAATATGAGAATTTTAGTTTTCGGCATTTTTTATTTTTGTTATGGTTCTTACTCCTTCCAGTTTGATATTGAGTTGTTCAATCTCATTTTTCAATTCAGAATTTTCTTTTCTTAAAGCTGCCATTTCCACTTTTAGCGAAGCATTTTCCGTTCGCAGCGTGACGACTTCGGCGAGTATTTCCGTGTTTTTCTGAGCCAGTAAGTCGATATTCGATTGCAGTTCGGTAAGAAAATCGTTCCGGCGTTTTCTGCTGTTGGCAATCCATCCGGCAATACCGGTTATGATCGGTATCAGGTAAGTTCCTATGGCATTCCAGTCAATAAATCGTTCCATTTTACAGATTTTTATATTCGTTTTTGGCGTCGAAACTCGGACACCATTTAATCCATTCGTTGGGTGTTATTTTGCCGTCGTGATTCAAATCGGGCGAGAAATCCCGATGACCGACAATTTTCGCATTGGGAAATTTGGATTTCAGCTCTTTGAGTAACTTCACAAGCGAAGTTTTCTGCTGCGGCGTGCGGTTGTCTTCCGGCCCGCCTGAGGCACTCATGCCGCCTTCGTAGCAAATGCCAACGGCATCCGCATTGTGTCCGGCCACCTGTGCCGGTACTACTTCAATGGGTCGCAAGGGAATAATCTCTCCATTTCGGCGGATGTAATAGTTATAACCCGCACTGTTGAATCCACGTGCCTTATGGTCTTTTTCCATTTGTGCCACCGTGTAACTTTGGTTTGCTTTAGTGGCTGAACAATGGATAACCAGATAATTGATTTTTCTCATAAAATTTCGATTTCAAAAATTCCTTTATTTTCGTCCAAATTTATTTTTACATTCATTTCGTCCATCTTCAGTTCTTTTATTAAATCTGTCATAAATTTCTGTCTGTTCGACAGTGTTTTACCAGCTTTAAGGTATTGATCAATACCAAAACCTATTATCGGAAATTCCTTTATTTCTCCTTTCTGACATTCCATGATAAGTTTGCAACGCTGATAGTCAATATTTCCAACAATAATTGACGATTCTATTTTTCCTTCTGCATTTCGCACAACGGAAATTTCCAATTCATTATCTTTATTTAGAAGAATACCCAGCATCGAATTTTACTGTTTTATTTGCTCGTTTTCAAAATCTTTCGTTACCGGTTCTTCGGTTGTAGGAGTAAACACAAGCCCAAATGCACTCCCGCTGGCTGGAACAATGTGAGTTGATAATTGCGTTTTAAGTGTCTGTAAGTCGTTATATACCTTCGCCATCCAATCGGTCATTTTTTGTGCCTCTACAAGCCCATTTTTCTTTCCTTCATTGAAAACAACGCCATTCTTATCCACCACAAGTGTTTGTTCCTCAATCTTGATCTTTATCTTTTCCACTTCGGAACAGCGAATGACAACAGCTTCCGTCTTCATATTTTCGATAATCGCTGCCAAAACATTGGTTTTATCTTTCGGATAAATGGTGGCGTAGCTTTTTAAATCGTCATCAATGGCGTTCAGTCGAACATTGTATAATGGTGGTGCATCATCACGTTGCAACGTACAGGTTGTCTCTGTAATATCGGTAGCAATTCCGCTGATTATTTGTTTTATCTGTATTTGCGAAGCACCTTTTCTGGCCATTCGTTCCAGCAATTGTTCAATCTCTGCCATATTTATAAAATTTGCAATTTCAAATCAACAGTTAATCGATAGTTAGTAGTTTGTATTTCACGAAAACCGATAACTCTGAGCTTTGAGCCATGTGCTTAATGTTCAAAACTCCACACTTGCTTTAAAACCCCTTTAAACTCCTTTAAAAACAACAGTTCACTCGTCAATTGATAAACAGTTCATTTTATAAAAAATCTTCTTAAAAACGCCTTATTTTAATTCAGCTTATAACTAAGTTCGTTCTTTCGAGAGAAACCTCCATTTTCATCATAAGTAATCGTTACTTTTTCTATCAGATAACTTCCATTTCTGTCCGGTTCTTCCTTGTCTTCAATTTTCAATGAATCGCCTGCATGAGTTCGTGGAATGCCAAATCCGGTGATACTGCCGGTATAACCATCGTAACAATATTCATTATAAATGTTGTCGGCAAAAACTTTCAAATCTTTTTCCGTCGTTATGCCGGGATAATTGATATTCAGTTGTGATGCCTCACTGTCTTTATTACCGGAAGAAATAGTAATCTTTTTTCCGTTCGACAAAACGCCCGATGCAATAACTTGCAGTTTGAAATCCGATTTTCTTTTGTACTTAAGCTCATTGTTTTTTACAAGATTACCTTCATACGTTTTCGGATTGATTACATACACGTGTTCCTTTGTGGTATTTATTTTACGCAGGTCTCTAAGATTGACGATGAGGTTTCCTTGTGTGTAACGGCTGTAAAGTCCATAATCTTCCGATATTTGTTGCAATGCTCGAAATACGCTCACATTGTCGAACATGATTTTACCCAATTGAACTTCAGGACAGTCAATCTTTGTCCCTTTCGGCATCAGGTCGTTTAATACATCTTTCAAAGTGGCATTTTTATAACTCAACGATTTATTGGTTTGTCGCAATACGTAAGTTTCATCTTCACAATAAATCACAAGAGGAATATCGGTTTCTATGGTACGAATGTAACCGTTAAATTCGACATCCATATCTATTGTATTACGATGGTAATATCCGGCATTTATCACAATTTTGTCTCCGACGCGTATATAATCCAACAACGATTTATCGCCTTTCTTCACATAACTGCGAGGCAGCGTGATTTTTGCCGTATTGGATATTTCGGTAACAGATTCGCTGATTTCAAATCCGTTTATATGGTTCAGTGATACGTTGCCAAGCTGAATCTTTGAGATCATATTTAAATATTGGAACATATCATTTTTGTGTTAATTGCCATTCAACCGGTTTAATGGCTTTTGTCCTGAATTCATAGGAAACTGTATCCTCATAACCTTCCACAGGTTCTATGCTTACTTCCTTGAAATAAATGGTGTCTATTTTCAGTTTATTCAAAAGTTGACTGTAAACGCTCCATTCGCCATTGATTTCAAAAATTTCGTTCAATTTTTCCATTTTATCCAGCGGGAAACGATGATTTTCCATATCAATGAGCAGCCCCCGCCATGTTATTTCGTAAGCACCGGTGGCATAACGTTCCACCACTTCCATGTCGCTGTTGTCAATTTGTGTCTCGATCAGTTTTTTCGCTCGGTTGAAACTGAACATGGGTGGTGTAGCGAATACATTAGCATATTCTTCTGCAAGCGTCCTAAATGCGAATAAATACGAATGTGCCGCATCATATCTTAACTCCACCTGATCAGAGAAAAGCGGGTCGTCGGTCATTGCCTCCACATTGAGAGGGATATAACTATCGACCGCCTTCCCGATTAACGATCCGGGTACATACCCAAAAGCACTCAAAAATCTTCCTGAAAAATCGTATATCATTGTTAAATCATTGAGGATACATTAATTTTCAAAAATCCTTCTTTTGCCAGCCAAACCATTTCTTTTATTCTCTCGGCATATTCCTCGTCTGACAGCAAATCGGGATTTTCCTTAAAGTTGAATCTAATCAACGCATCGAATACGCGAAAAACCTCGTCCTCCTTTTCTTCGCAGCTTTCAATTTCCTTCAGATCCGGAATGTCTGAAAGCTGCTCTATACATTTTTTACGATGGCTTTCCTCACAGGAATAAGTTCAGCCAATCCGCTGAGCGCTCCATAAAAAAGTCCGTCGTCCGCCAATACTTCATCTTTGCCGGAAAGCAGGCAGTTTTTTACCAGTATATCGTCGGCTTTTTTGGGGTCTGTTTCCGCATAGCGTCGATATTGTCCCACGATGGTGCGAGAGGGTACGCAAGCCAGTACGCTCAAAAAAACAGTATTTTCATCGTCTTTTGGAAGTTGCAAGATACGTACGTTGTTTTCTCCGTATTTTGCCTTTGCTTCATTAATCATTTGTTGTGTAATACCTTCCGGAAGTTCTGTTTCTTTCATTTTTATTGTTTTATTAAAGTCAGTTTAAAGTCAGTTTAAAGTTAATAAAAATCCCCTCTCCGTTTTGAAGAGAGGATTTATATCAGATATTCAGTTGAATGTCGATAGGGAACAATTCATATTCATTTTCCAGCTCACTATCTCCACTGATAGATCGCTTATTGCCTGTGAATTTTGCAATGACCTTGTCCCGAATCATTTCGTTTTCGGCATTCAGGAAAACAATGTTGATGGGAAAAGGACGAAGCTGTGCTATGTCTCCGCCTGGCGATACTTTTTCAAATTCTGCAATCACATCCAACGGAAGAGTTATTTTTGCTTCCATTTCTTTTTGTCCCATTCTCCATCCTCGTGGACTTCGATTGATGCCTCTCTGATATTCGTGCGTATAACTGTAGCCATATTCAATGCTGCTCGGATTGACATCAACCATTCCGGCAACAGTAACCACAACATCGCCTGCTGAATAGACTTCACCCATTCGTTTTATTCGTGCCATAACTTATTGGTTTTTAAGATTGATAGTTCCTTCAATTGTATTGACACATCCTGTCGGAATGACGGAAAATTGAATTTTCAATGTTTTGTCGATCAACAGGTCGCTTTCCTTGTCGGCATAAGTTTTTCCGTCGGAAATCAAATCGCTGCCGGCCAATCGCATGAAAGCCATATCGCCAATTGCATTGTAATAATCTACCGAAGTTTGATCAAGTTTTCCGTTGACCAACTCGACAGGACGTTTCAGCTCGGGTAAAAAAGCAATACGCAGAGCTCGTTTTGCCATATCCATCGTATGACTGTAATAAATGGTATGCTGATTCATATTGCCATCAGCGTCTACAGTTATTGGAGCACATACATGGCCGTCGTTCCACCAGTAACCGGATAGTCCCTGATAACGAATGGGGAAAATATAACCCTTATCATTAAGTGTTTCCAGACTCGAAAATACTTCATTGTATTTCTGGTGATTGGAAAGTCCGCCGGTAATCCATACGGCAGGTACGTCGCTGGTGAGTTTTTGCGTTGCTACTTCACCGGGGTTGCGATTCCATGCCTGCGAAGCTATCACGCCAAGGAAAGTACCGACATCGGCAAATTTTTTCCCCATTGTGGAAAGTGTTTCAGCATAATCCCAATCTTGACCAACGACAAGAGACACCTTAGGAGCCGTCATCCCTCGCAAATCGGTACAAGCCGAAAGAGTAGCACTGATGGAACGCCCTTCGAGAATGGTATGCAGAGGCATGTCCTGTTCATCAGCCCATTGTGCAAAAAGCTGCAAAGCATCAATTCCGAGTTTTATGTCTCCATTTATCCCATCCACCAAAACATCTGTATATCCCGATGGCGGATTATAAGCAAAAGCCATGTCGGAAATTTTACCCGAAGCAATAGCCAGTATCTTTGCATCGGAAACCATATCGGCCGGCTTACTGGTTTGTGGTGAAAGTATCAGCCACAATATTTTGCCTTCTCCGGCACGGCGGTAAAATTCGCTGATATGACGAAATAAACGAACATCGTTCGTTGTGTCATAGGCAGCGTCAATACCCAGAGCAACAGCATCGGAAGGACGTCGCAACTTATAGGCGGTGTGAAGCTGTGCTTTCCCGGTTATTGCCATGCCATTTGCTACGAGTCCAAATTCACGTCCATCGCCTGTAGTATCCAGCCCTATTTTGCCTTCATTAATAATAATTCCACGTAAACTCATAATTTGTTAATTTTTAAGTTCGATTTCATTGTTGTTCGAATTGCCGTTTTGTTGCAATGTATCGTTTCCGGATTGATCTTTATCCTCTGTATTGCTTATTTCAGCAGATTCAACACCGATATTTGATTGTTCCTCTTTCTCCTTTTCGGATAGCCCGAAAATTTCCACTTTCACATAATTTTCTTTGTTGCCGGCTACACTTGCTTTGCAAAGCTGTTCATCCGAGAAGAATTCATTCTTATCATTCACATAAATTACGCTGACTTTATGTTTCCTCCCAATTTCCTGAGCCAGTTTTTTCTGATTACTTGAAATTTTCAACATATTTGATTGTTTTATTTGGTGATTAAAAAACCTCTCGCCTCAACTTTTTTGAAGCTTTCAGCGAGAGGATGCTGACATGGAAAATTTTAGGACTAAGACTTAGCCGATACAATAGCAGCAAATCCTTTGCTTACCAATGGAAGGGCAATAAAGTAATTGCGGAAATTAATCAGATTTCGTTGGTTTTGCGGATCATTGCGAGCTTCGCTGTAATACACCAGCGTTTTCCCCATCGCCTTGCCTGTTTTCGACAGCGGGAAAGCAATGGAAGCGCGGCTGTCGGTTGCACCCGGTAAAGCGCCATAAGACAGTTTGACCTTTGTAGTGGCATTATAATAAGGATTCTGACTGAATTGTCTTATTTCAAATCCCAACTGACTGGTAATAATGCCGTCTTTGAAGCTGGCATACGATTTAAGAAAAGCAGTATCGGCGAGGAGCAAATCGTTGACATGATCGTCGCAAAGTACCAAACGCAAACCGTCAATTTCAATTCCTGCATCGGTATATGCCTGACGAAGTGAAATAATGTCTTCCCATCTCAGTCGTCTGCGTCCATTCACCAATTCGCCTGTAGTTAATAAAACGGGATGATCGGCAGAATGATTGGCAGGTCCGAAAGCATGAATTGCCTTTTTAAGTCTGTTTTTTGCAATTGCATTGCCATGAGCCTCCTTTACCAGCGTCATCTTGTCATACGAAAGCGAATAAAGTTCATCATCCGTTAAAGGTGTAGCTTTTGTCTGATATTTGTCCAATGCAATGGGAATGTCTTCTCCGTTTAGTTCTTGGATAGGAATTGGATACGTGCTGTTGTTTATCAACACATCAGGTTCAACACCAAAATAGGAAGCGTGTATTACTTGTGCTTCATCGTCTCCGGTTACGTATTGTGAAAAATCACGTAATCCGTCGAGAAAGGTATCTTTCAATCCCTGTTGAAATTGTTTGACAACTTCTTTAGTCCATGCTTCCCGATAAACAGTTGCCATCGCAAGTGTGGGAAGTGAATGGCGGACTAATCCTCCTGTAATGGGCAATTCAATAATTCCGGCAGCATGGGCGGCTGCAGCTCCGGCAAATAGTGCAACTACCGCCATAATAATTCCGTAAAATAATTTTTCTCGTTTCATGTGTTTTAAAATTTGATGGATAAATAATTGATTTGATTATACTTTTTCATTCCGAATGTATTATTCAACATCCGGATCGTTTCCAAATTCGGCTCGATAGATTGCTTTGAAACTTTCCTTGTCATCCTTAGCCATTTTTTCGAGCGATTTGGGATCATTTTTTTGATACCATTCCCAGTCTTTGTTGGCTTCTGCTGGATATTTTCCTTCATTAGCAATCATTTCAACAATAGATTGATGGGTTTTTTTTCCCGATAAGCTTGCTAAAACGACGTTGAGCGTTTCCAAACCTGCCGTTTCTCCTATTTTTTTCATTTCAGCTTCGACTTGTTCAGCTGTTTTCCCGGACGCAGCAAAAATTTTTCCTTCGTTTTTTGCTTGTGCAATGACTGCTTCTATTGCCTTGTCTGTTTCGGCTTTTGCCGCATTTTTCAATCGAATAATCTCTGATTCCTTTTCCTGAACTACGGCTTTTACCGCTTCCAGAACGGCTGTATCTGAACTTTCAGCCGTGATTCCCTTCAAATTGAAGGTGTCAATTAATAGTTGTTTCATTTTGTTATTGTTTAAGTGAATGGAATTTTCTTTACTATCAAGGCAGGCGGCAAATCGATTATAAACGTTTTCTGCCGGAAGAGTAGATATTTCGTCTATTTTCAAGTCTTTGATGTTTTTCGCCACTGCGGGCATTATTTTGCCGACAAAACCATATTGAACCATTTCGTTAGCATTCAACCAATGGTCATTACCGTCAATCCAACGGGAACGGACTTCCTCTTCCGATAATCCTGCACGTTCGGAAATTGTTTTTACAAAATTGTTTTCAATATCTCCAAGCAATTTAACGGCAGATGCGTGTTCTTCCCTGTCACCCTCTGTAAATGCTGTCGGACGGTGAATCATTCCGAAGCCGTTTTCAGCTATCTGTATGTTTTTAGGCTCTGTTCCGGTAAGAAACATAAATCCCATACTGGCTGCAATGCCATCAATCATTACGTTTATTTTGAGCTTACTGCGGCTCATGGCATTTTGGATGACGTTACCTTCAAACACGCTGCCTCCATAGCAATGCAGGCGAATGGTAAGTTCCTCGAATCCTTTTGATTCCAGCTCTTCCAACATACCGGCAAAGTCTTCACCATTGGCTGTCCAACCTCCTATATTGCCGTAAAGTCTGCTCTCCACATGCTTACCCGTAATTTTTCTGTAATTCATTCTTTTCTATGGATATTAATTGTTCCTTTTTGATTTCAAGAGCACAAATCTACATTACATTTCTTTTTGTCCAATTCATGCAAATTAAGCTGATTTACAATATATTAAAACGTTTTTATACATTGATAAAACTCCTTTTCTTCAATTATCCCCGCTCCATAAATGGAGCGTATTTTTGTTATTGAAATAATATAATTAATGCTAAATAAAATGGCAAAAACAGCCAAAAGCAGGAAAAAAGCAGCCGGCCAAGTCGAAATAAACTATGCGGCCACACTCTATATCGAGAAGGGAATGAAACCGGAAGCCATTGCCGAAGAGCTGGGAAGAGACAAAAAAACCGTTTATCGGTGGCGTGATACGGAAAATTGGGATGCCACAAAAGAACTTTTTGATACCGGCCCTACGGAACTCAAAAAAATTCTATTAAAAGAGGCTACACGTATTGCACGAGGTGAGAAAAGAATCGATAATCAGGGAAATGAATTGCCTCCTATCGATGCAGATTCGTTGAGTAAAGTAATGAAAGCATACGATTACATGAGCAAAAAACTCTCACCGGAAATTTTTCGGGATGCTTTTGTTGATTTCGATAACTGGATGGTCGGCATTGATCCGAAATTAGCCCTTGAATTTACAAAATATCACAAGTGGTTTTTACAGGAAAAAATAGAACAGGAGAATTGAAATGACAGTCATCAGCTTAAAGTATCAAAAGCTGCTTGAGAATTACGAAAAACATTGTTTACGTATTGGCCAGGCAACTTCCATCGACGTCAATGAAAAACATGCCGATAAATTAAAGCGTATTTCATTGCTCGAAAAAGATTATATTGCCTGGTTTGAATATTACTTTCCAAACTATGCAAAAAACAAGTCGGCATGGTTTCACCGCCGTATGGCAAAAGCCATTATCGAGAATAAGAAAATACGCGCACTGATAGAAGCTTATCGTTCGTCCGGAAAATCAGTGCACCTCGATCTGGGTATTCCGCTTTATCTATATCTCGTAAAACATGAATTGCACTTCATGCTCCTTATTGGTGAAACGGATAAAAAGGCCAAATCCTTGCTTTCCGGCATTCAGGCACAACTTCAATACAACCATCGTCTGAAAAACGATTATGGAAAAAAATACCAGCAGGGAGACTGGGCTGACGGATATTTCCTTACGATTGACGGAGTACGATTCATGTCGCTCGGATTTCTTCAGTCTCCACGTGGTGCTCGGCAGGAATCCGAACGTCCCGATTACATTGCAGTGGATGATGTGGATACCAAACGCCATGTAAACAACGACCAGCTGATGACGGAATCGGTCGATTATATTACAGAAGATATTTGTGGATCATTCGACGCCGGTGACAACAGCGTTGAGCGATTTGTCTATGCGAATAATAATTTTCATAAAAATAGCATTACCAATCGCTTAAAGACGTTTTTCATTCAAAAGATAAAGGAAACAAAAGGAAAAAACGACGAAACAAACTTCTTTCATTTACGTGTTGATGCCGTGAAAAATCTCAACTCCTTCGAGCCAAACTGGCCGGAGAAAACAACGGCCGATTACTGGAAAAAAAAGTTTGAAACTACGCCTTATCGTTCCTTTATGCGGGAATATATGAACACGCATGTTTCTGAAGGAAAAGTTTTCAAAAACGAGTGGTGGCAATGGACTAAAATACTTCCGTATCGTAAATATGACGCTATTGTGGTGTATGGCGACTTGTCGTGGAAAGACGATGCCTGTCACAAATCGTTTGTGGTAGTAGGCAAAACAAAACGTCAATTTCATCTATTGCATGTCATGTTTCGTCAAACTTCACGTACCGGTGCGGCAAAGTGGCTTTATGATTTGTATGAAGACCATCGGCTGGATAAATTCGACAACATTCAGTATCTTTTTGAAGGACTTTTTGCCATGTCCGAGTTTGTCAATGATTTCGACGAGGAAGGTGATATACGTGGTTATTACATCCCAATTGTTCCTTCCATGCGTGCGAAAAGCGATAAATTTGACCGAATAGAAGGTTTATCAGGCTTATTTGAACGAGGCAACTTTTTTGCCAACGAAGCCGAAAAAGATTTTGCCGACATGATATTGGCAAAAGATACCTGGCTGGCGTTTGAAAAAGGAGCAAAAATACCGCTCGACTTCCTTGATGCCCTTCATGGTGCGATAGCCGAATTAAATGCGGTCAGTTTTATTCAGGAATTTGAGATACACACTACACCGCGTTCAACATTTCAAAAAAACAGATATTGATCATGGAAAAAACAGCAAATAAATTCAGACCAAACAAAATTTTCGGAGGAATATTCTATGCCCTGAAAATGTACCGGCAACGTAAAGCATTGGGATTCGCCGCTTTCTCAAAAAAAGTTCAGCAGGCCGAAAAAATGGCTGCCGAAAACAATAAACGTTACCGTATATATTCTTTCGATGGTAAATATCATATCCTTTCGCGTGACGATATTAACTTTTTACGGAATCGAAATTTGTTGAGTAGGAAGATTGAAATTGGAGTGTACGACAGGTTCTGTCTTTATGATACCCTTACTCATGCCAATCTTCATCCTCAATTTCGAGAACGGGAACTTCATTTCAACAAATTTAAAATCGATGGGAATTAACGATTTATTTACAACCATTTAATAAAAAAAAAGAATGTCTCGTTTTATAAAATCTACCGATTATTCCATGCAAATACGTCAGGAAATCATCAAATTGCTTACATCCGGCGATAACGAATGGTTTAATTCATCCGAACTGATAAGAGCTGAAAATACAGCCATTGCTCAAATAAAAAACCGCATTGGCAAACGCTACGATTGTTTCTCTATTTTCACTGCATCTGGTGATGATCAACCGGATACGCGCGACCAATGGATTGTTACCATTGTCATAGACATTGCTCTTTATCATCTCTACAGCAAAACGGGTTCAAAAGACCTTCCACAACATCGTTCTCAACGCTATCAAGATGCTATTGACTGGCTTAAAGACGTTGGAAATGGCGAAACGGTTTTAATTCCGGCCAGTTTGGACGAAGTTTCATTGATTCCGAATGGAGAGGTAAAATTGCTGGAAGTATTTATTCAGTAAAGATATTCTGAATTTAAAAAGAAAGGGAATGGCCGCAAACAAATGTTGAAGCTATTCCCTTTCTTTTTGGCTTTCCAAAACAAAATCATCAGGTTACTTCATTTTTGCTTTGACAATAAACATTTCTGAATTGTTGGAAAACGACAATATTTTGAAAACTGTTCATGGTTTTTATCCAGTTTTTCAACAGCCCGTTTTTTTCAAATTTTTCTTCTTCAAACATACGCATACTTGGAATGTTTTCTTCTGCAATTTCAACGTAAAGCTGGTTAATTTTCAGAAAATCAAATACATATTCTTCAATAAGATGAAGAGCTTCTCTGGCAAAACCGTTTCTTTGAAATTTTTGTTCAATGAAAAGTCCCAATGCTACACGACTATTGTGAATATCAAAGTCAAACAAATCGACCGTTCCAATGGTTTCATTGCTGCTTTTAATGGTAATCATCAATCGCAGTTGTCTATTTTCATATATGTCTTTTTCCGAATCCAGTATGTATTGCTTCAGCATATAACGGGAATAGGGACTTCGAGCATTGCCCACCATCCACAATTCAGGATTGTTTTCCCATCGATACAGAAGTTCCAAATCTTCCGGTTCGACTGCGCGGAGTCGTATATTTTCATTTTCCAGTAGCAATTTTATTTTGCTTTGATGGCTTCAACAATTTTTGCTTCGAGTTCGGCAGCCAGTTCAGGATTGTCCTTAATAACGTTTTTGGCGCCATCTCTTCCCTGTGCCAACTTGGTATCGCCATAACTGAACCAAGAACCACTTTTCTTAATAATGCCGTATTCTACGCCCAAATCGAGGATTTCTCCACTTTTTGAAATTCCTTCGCCGAACATAATGTCAAATTCTGCTTTGCGGAAAGGAGGAGCGACTTTATTTTTCACTACTCTGACACGTGTTTGATGTCCAATGACTTCTTCTCCGTCCTTGAGTTGTCCGATTTTGCGAATGTCCAACCGCACGGAAGAATAAAATTTCAGAGCATTTCCTCCGGTAGTGGTTTCAGGATTGCCAAACATGACGCCAATTTTTTCACGAAGTTGGTTGATGAAAATACAGGTTGTGTTGGTTTTACTTATGTTGGCGGTAAGTTTACGAAGCGCCTGCGACATTAAACGGGCTTGAAGTCCCATTTTTGAATCACCCATATCGCCTTCCAGTTCAGCTTTGGGAGTTAAGGCAGCAACAGAATCGATAACGACAATGTCAACAGCCGACGAACGGATAAGTTGATCGGCAATTTCCAACGCCTGTTCGCCATTGTCGGGCTGAGAAATCAGCAATTCGTCGGTATTTACACCCAGCTTTTCGGCATAAGCGCGATCGAAAGCATGTTCTGCATCAATAATGGCAGCAATGCCGCCGGCTTTCTGGGCTTCAGCAATGGCATGAATGGCCAATGTGGTTTTTCCGGACGATTCGGGTCCGTAAATTTCAATTACTCTGCCTCTGGGATAGCCGCCAACGCCTAAAGCAATGTTCAAACCTATGGAGCCGGTTGGAATCACATCGATGTC
>Ga0208461_1000627_pt1 | contig 33790 bp, 25 predicted proteins | sample AD_JPNTR4_MetaG_FD_184448 | JGI IMG/M metagenome (GOLD analysis project Ga0208461, IMG submission 184448) | Active sludge microbial communities of municipal wastewater-treating anaerobic digesters from Japan - AD_JPNTR4_MetaG (SPAdes) (version 2) | ecosystem: Engineered > Bioreactor > Anaerobic...
TTATCCTTTTTGGAGGTACCTCCAAAAAGGATAAAACTAACTTGGATTTTATATTAAAATGGTATACTTTTACATTGAAATACCGGTATACTTTTAGAGTGAAATAAACATTCGTTTGACGAAGGGATAGTTTCGGTACACCAACGCATGATAAATTGCTTTTACGTTTTCGTTTGGCTCGGTGCAAGGACGCACGTAAATGGTTCCCTCAAAGGTGTTTTCCCCATATGTGGCAATGACCTTTTGCATGTTGGTAATGCGCACGATTTCCTGCCGGTCAGTGGACACCTTTTGCTTTCAGCTGATAGCGAATGGTATTCACCGGAGAGCAGGTAAGTAACCCAAGATTCAGATGTGCCAACGTAGCATCGTCGTTTTTATGATAAACGGGACGTAAATCCAAATCGGTTTTCAAACAGAAGGCGTTCTCTACCTCACAAATGGTGTTGTAAGTGATATGGAGGTGCTCTTCTTCAATTTATAGCTTGTATTATTGTTTTCAGGGTCTTTTCAAAAAGAACGGGGAAAGGTGTATCTTTTACAGGAATAGGATCATGAATTATAACTTCGATTTTATTACCTATACCTAATGGGAAAGAACCCCATCTGGTCATTTTCCATGAGTTGTTAATAGTGACCGGAACAATGAAAGCGGAGGGGGCATATTTACAAAGGATCTTCAGGCCATTCTCGGCGAACCGTCCGGGTATCCCTGTCTTGCTGCGTGTACCTTCGGGAAATATGACTGCCGAACGTTTATGTACTTCTATATATTCTGCCAGTCGCCTGATTGCAGATAGGGCTTGTTTACCATCTTTCCTGTCGATTAGTACCGACCCTCCATGCCTCAAATTGTATGATATGCTGGGAATCCCTTTCCCCAACTCGATTTTGCTGACATATTTGGGATGAATTTTGCGTAAGAACCAGCCGATCGTCGTGATATCGTACCAACTTTGGTGGTTGGCGGCAATAATGAGGGGAGTGTCCGCAGGAAGTTTTTCCCGTCCTGTAATACTGTATCTTGTTCCCAGAATATATGTATTCAAGACGAGGAAGAAACAAAGCAGGTCAACGCTCTTTTTATGGGCGTTATATCCAAACAGGTTCAGGCATATCCATTGAATCAGATGAAAGATCACCAACGTGCATCCAAACAACAGATAATAAATAATGGAAAGAGGATATGCTATTAACTTCTGCATAATGATCTTATCTTATTTACTTTATAAATATAACATGAGTTCCATATTCCTGATTCTTGTAGCCAAAGAATATCCGAAACAAAGATAATCTTTCAAAATAATCTTTTACTACTGTTCGAGAAAAATATAGAATAAAATAACAGTGTAAAGCTGTCTACATTCATATAACTTCCCCTATAACTTCCCCTATAACTTCCCCTATAACTTCCCCTATAACTTCCCCCAACATATAGTATTTTTGTTTTTCTACAAACATAAAAACTCTACAGGCAAAAATAAGGAAGTGAATTTAATCTGACAGTCGATTTTCAAACAAATAACAGATTTATGGGGAGCAATAAAATTAGAGAGCATTATAAAAAAGGTCACGAGGCAGATCGTTATTTCAAGCGTTTTAAGGCAAAAAACGAATTTGAGAATGATGCCGTTTGGCATTTCAAGACATTCTGATTCTATGGGAGAAATTAGTGAAGGGATGTGAGCCAGAAGTGGAAAGCTGAATCATTTGGGCTTGAAATCCTTTCCGGCAAAGAGCACGACTTGCGGCGGATTGCGTAATCGGTCGGACAAGTTAGCCTCAAATTGCATTGTGGACGAAAGTATTGGATATCAAACATAAACGGCTGAAAGATTCGGCAAAGGTATCGGAAGACGAAACAATCGAGCTGGAATACGTCCCGGAAGATGAATGGGGTAAACGGCAAAACCAAAAAACGAGAGCGGGCTAGTTGATTTCAGTACCAGAAAGTGTCAACCTATCAGCTCGGTATGTTTTATTTCAAAGTCTCTGAGAAAATTTTCATCTCAGTTATTCAATTTGATTAATCTCTTCGGATCGTTTTTTCCTCCAGATTTGCCAGGAATTGACCACGTTTTGCCATATCACATACATTCCGGGTCCGAGACTTGCGATAGGATTGAGATAGGTCTGTGTGAGCCATATTGCCAAAATAGTGTTCTTCTGTCCCATTCCCTGTCCGCCGGCAATCGTCATGTGATGCCGGTTCCCGATTTTTCGTCCTAAGAAAAATTGAAGCAGACAAATGATCGCAGCAACGACAGCAATTAAGATTTCGAGCCGAAAATTACCATCGAATTCTGTAATTACGAAGTTTGTTACGTTGGAAATGACAATAGTGAGGGCAACAGCCCAAACATAGAACGAAACGATTTGAGCCGAACGTATTTTTTTATGTACTGCAGGTGAAATTCTTTCTAAGGCCAATGCCAGCAGAAATGGGAGAATTAGTGTGGGCATCACGTTCAGAAAAATATACCCGAATGCAGTGAGAAAAGGTACACTTTGTCCCGTATGCCCGATAATAGATAAATAAACGGGAGCAATAAATGCTACCGAAAGATTGCTCATGATAGAATAAGCCGCAGTGGCCGAAACACTGCCGCCGAGAATCCCTGAAACGACCGGCGCTGAGGTTGCTGTGGGTGCTAAAATACAAATCATAGCCGCTTGAGCCAAAATTTCATTAAACGGACGGACAATTGCATACACAAGTGCGCTCCCTATATATTGAATGGCCAGAAGCATGTAGTGAAATTGTGTCATTCGTATGTCGCGCCACGAAATGCGTGCGTACGTAAAAAACAACATCACGGCAAGTAAATAGGGCGTAGCCGGGGCGAGAATCGAGATGGAGCTATGGAATGAAATTCCGACCACCATTGCAATAGGAAGCAAATATTTTTCGATATACCTTTGCATAATTATCGATAATGATTCTCTTTGAGAATCGTCAATTGTAATAAGAAGATGGATCGATGCTGTTGTCGGTTTGTCGGAGTTTGTCTTTGAATCGTATGTCGATCATCCATTGCTTGCGATCGAATACGAAATCATTTATAAAATTTTCTATTTCAGGGAGGAAATCCTGCATAGGATATTCAGCTACTGCGTGCCCTATGTCTTCCATGCTGTAGAACAGATATGGATAACCTTCTTGTCGGAAACGCCTTGTAAGCGATTTAGAGCCGAACATTCCTATTTTGAACAAACGCGCATTATCGTAGGGAACCAATTTATCGGCACTCCCATGGAAGAACAGGGTAGGAGCCGGTTTTTGCGTATATGACGGCAATCCTTCGGTACTGAAAATTCCGCCTGCAAACGATATGACTCCCGAATAGTGGAACGTATCAGGAAGCATATCTGCTATCGGCTTATTGTCTCGTTCACTGTAATCCGCCTGAAGCACAGTGATGGCACCGGCACTCGATCCGCTGATGAGGATGTGTTGCGTATCGATATTCCACGTATCGGCATGAGCCAACACATAATTGGTCGCTGAATACAAATCGGAAACTGCTAAATCGATGGCGTTGCGTAACGGTTTTGTATTGAGGGGGCTGGGGGGCTTTTGCCCTTTCATTCCCAAACGGTAATCGATGGAAATGACAACAAATTTTCGTTCGGCAAAATATTGTAAGTAATCGTGATAGGTTTTTGCGTCTCTACTTCCTTCCTTAAATCCTCCGCCAAATACAAATATCAAACAAGGTTTTTTGACTTTGCCGATGTCATTGGAGGTATAGATGTCCATTTTTAGTTCCTGCCCGTCTTTTATGGCATAGGTCGTCGTTTCTTTTCGGATATTTTGACCGAAAAGCAGAAACGGCGCGAGAAATATAATGATGAAGAATAGGGTATTGAGTCGATTCATTGTTATTTGTCGATAAATTTTTTGACAAGATCAAGCACTTGAGCTTTGGCCCTATCGAAATCGTCGTTCATTACGATGACATCGAATTTGGGAGCAAAACTCATTTCATACTCGGCTTTCGAGAGTCGTTTTTCGATGACTTCGGGGGTATCCGTACCTCTTTTTTCGAGCCGGTGACGCAGTTCCTCCACGGATGGCGGCATCACGAAAATACTCAATGCCCGATCGCCGTAAATTTTTTTGATATTGAGTCCACCCTTTACGTCCACATCAAAGACCACATTTTTGCCTTCCTGTAAAATACGGTCAACTTCGCTCTTGAGTGTACCGTAGAATTTATCGGGATATACTTCTTCGTATTCGAGAAAATCGCCGTTGGCAATGCGTGCACGAAACTCCTCCGGAGTGAGAAAGTAATATTCCACCCCATTTTTTTCTTCACCACGTGGAGCTCGACTTGTCGCCGAAATAGAAAACTGCAAAGGAAGGCCTTGTTGGAGCAAATATTTCACCAGCGTGGATTTTCCTGCACCCGATGGTGCCGAAAAAATAATTAACTTACTCATATTTTTCGTTTTGAAAATGATTTATACTGTTACGTATTTATCTTTATCGTCTTGAATCTTGGGATTGAAGTTCGGACTGAAAAATAGAGTTTATCATTTTAAAATTTACAATTTACAATACGTTGAGTACTTGTTCTTTGATTTGTTCCAATTCGTCTTTCATCCGGACTACGATTCTCTGCATTTCCGATTGGTTCGATTTCGAACCAAGTGTGTTGATTTCGCGACCAATTTCTTGCGCGATGAATCCTAACTTTTTGCCCTGAGATTGCCTATCATTCATCGTTTCTTCAAAATAGTCGAGATGATGGGCGAGGCGTGTCTTTTCTTCATTCACGTCTAATTTTTCGATATAATAAATCAATTCCTGTTCGAAGCGATTTTTATCGTATTCCACACCTTCGAGGCTGTTTAACGAATCGATGAGTCGGCTTTTTACCTTCTCTACACGCTCGGCTTCGAAGGAATCTACAGCCTCCAACAAGTTGCGGATGTTTCGAATTTTCTCGCGCAATACACGGTCGAGCATGGCGCCTTCCTGCTGACGAAAATTTACGACTCCTTGCACTGCTTCGTCAATGGCTTTTTGTATGATTTCCCATTCGGTTTCGCTCAATTCTTCGGTATCCTGTTTCATCACATCGGGCAGGCGCATGAGGATTGAAAACCAGTCTTGAGGTTCGGGTATACCCAATTCGACTGCCAAGTTTTTAATTTCTTTTTGATACTGACTCACCACATCGTGATCGATCTTCGACGAAACATCTTTTGAAATGATTTCGACATTCATCGAAAAATCTATTTTGCCTCGTTCCAATTGTCGGGAAAGGTCATTTCGCAAAGCCATCTCCTTTTCTTTATATATGAGTGGAATGCGCGTGAATAGATCGAATTGCTTGCTATTGAGCGAGCGGATTTCGATAGAGATTTTTTTGTTGGGAAGTTCGGCTGTAGATTTGCCGTATCCGGTCATAGAATATAGCATCTTCGGAAATTTTTACAAAGGTACGATTTTTTAGTCAAAGTACTTTGTCTTTTTTTTAATGTTTTGACATTGAGTTAGCCGATAATCCTTTTCAGGAAAATATGATTTTTCGAGACGTAAAGTGTGGGGCGAAAACAAAAAAGCCGTTCCTTCAGGAGCGGCTTTTTGGGAATAGACCGATATACTTCTTTAAGCTTGTGCCGAAGCTCCGTTTTCTTCGGTAGGAACTATAAGCTTGTAGCCCTTACCGTGAATATTGATGATTTCGATATTCGGTTCGGCTTTCAATAACTTGCGCAGTTTGGTGATATAGACATCCATACTTCTTGCATTGAAATAGGTGTCCTCTTCCCAAATTTGCTTGAGTGCATGGTTTCGTTCCAAAATATCGTTGGCATGCGAGCAAAGCAATGTCAGCAATTCAGATTCCTTTGTGGTCAGTTTGGTTTGTTCACCGTTTATGGTGAGCAATTGTTTTTGTGTGTCGAACGTCATCCCACCAAAGGTGTAAATCTGTTGCTCCTTGGTCTTTTTGCCCCTTACGCGTCGGATAATCGCTTCGATGCGCAGCACCAATTCTTCCATGCTGAAAGGTTTGGTGATATAGTCATCCGCTCCCGCTTTGAAACCTTCCAATACATCTTCCTTCATGTTTTTGGCAGTGAGGAAAATTACCGGGATTTCAGAATTGATGGTGCGGATTTCTTTCACGAGCGTAATACCGTCTTTTTTGGGCATCATTACATCCACAATGCACAGATCGTATTTTGTTTTAACGAATCCTTTAAATCCTGCTTCCCCATCGGGAAACAGATCTGTGTCATAACCTTTTGCCTGGAGATATTCTCTGAGCAACATGCCAAGATTTTCGTCATCTTCGCATAAAAAAATTTTTAATTTCTCTTCCATATCATTTTTGTGTTATTACGGGTAAACTAATTATAAATTTTGTTCCTTTGCCTACTTCGCTTTCGGCTCTGATAGTTCCATTTAAATCGGTAACGATTTTATGGACATAAGCGAGACCGAGTCCAAAACCCTTGACGTCGTGTCTATTACCGGTAGATACTCGATAGAATCGTTCAAATATTTTTTTCAGATCCTCCTTTCTTATTCCGATTCCGTTATCCTCAATCGAGATGATCAGTTTGTTGCCTTCGTTGCGTGTTCTGATCATTAGTTGAGGTGGAACATCGTCCCGTTTGTATTTGAGCGCATTGTCAAGTATGTTGAACAGCACGTTGGTGAAGTGCATTTCATCTACTTTAACCATCGAATTGTCGGCCTGCAAATCAATGTCGAGCGTTCCGCCGAATCTTTCGACTTTCAGAATGTGAGTATTGGCCACATTGACGATGATATCGTTTGCATCCACTTCCTTCAGTTTCAGTGTTGTGCGCTGCTGATCAAAGAGCGACATTTGCAATACTTTCTCTACTTGGAAGCTTAACCGCTTGGTCTCGTCATTGATCACGCTGGTAACATGTTTGAACACTTCGGGTGATTTTACAATAGACGGGTCTTTGAGCATTTGTGCCGCCAGAGATATTGTAGATACCGGGGTTTTCAGCTCATGAGTCATATTGTTTATAAAATCGTTTTTCATTTCAGACAAACGCTTTTGTCTGAACAGCGTAACAATCGTGAAAACGAACGTGATCAACAAAATGAAAGTGAAAATGAGCGATGGAACAAAAAATCTCATTTCGGCCGAAACGTAGTCCCGTTTCGATGGAAAATAAACCCTCAGTGTGTTTAACTTAGCGGGAGGATCGTTAGGGAAAAGAGTTTGCGTGTAAACGGCCCTTTTATCCCTATCGGAAAAACCCGGCGTCGAAAATACTACATGATTGTTGTTATCCACTACCTGAAAGCTGTACGGAACGTTCATTCCGTTTGAAAGCAACTCCGATCTGATGTACGAATCGAGTAGTTTGAAATCGATACGCTTTTCGATTGGTTCATTACTCGAACGATACATAATCTTCAGAATCACTTCGTCCAGCAAGGCCTGTTCGTGCAAATATCGTTTCGAGAGCATTTGCTGCATTTCGTATGAGGTATTGGGAATAGTGTTTGCCCCCTCGTTAGGCGACATGAAAACACCCGATCCTGATTGCTCTCTCAGATTTTTGGGCTGGCTCGTGCTGTGATCAATCGTAATACTTGATGTTCCGTCAGGGTGTACGATCGTGGTAGAACTCTGTTGCGGGTTGATGCTTTCTGAAGACGACAATGTCTGATTCCCGTAGCGCGAAAGTCTATCTTGTGATTCGGCCATATCTTCCTGTAAAAATCGCAGGGTCTGGTCTTTTTCGAGTTGTACCGACACGTTGTTCAAACTCCTTCTCACTGCTTCATCGAATTGTTCGGCTCGGGCATTCATTGTTGTCCGCATATATCTAACCTGCAAAAAGAGTAATGCCAAAAACGCCACGAACATAATCACAGCCAGTAACCAAATCGTTGATTTTTTCATTTTACTTTTTCAAAATCACTTACCAAAGTTATCAATATTCAAATATCAAAGATCGTCATTTTTATCTTTTCATTTAACAAATTACGCACTTTTTTGTTTAACATTTCATCTTAAAATTAAAAAAACAGCCTCATTCTTCATTAAAACAACATTATTTAATAAAAATCGCTTTCAACGTTCTGTATTTTTGTATTTGTTAAAAATAAGAGTATGGCAGTTTCCCCCCATAATTAATGGAATGATTGAGGTGCAAGACTATAAAATGGCAATCGAGTAAATAAAATAATTTAATCTTGCATGAAATCGAATTTATTTGTATTGGTACGTGTTTCGATTGAGCACTTTTTAAAAACCCATTGTTTTTGTAGTGTATAGTTGAAAAATATCGAAACAATGAGATCTACCATTATTCGGGTGATTTTGTAATCGAGCACGAGAACCGTAGTCAATATAAAAGTGCCGTAGGATTTCAGAAAAATGCTGTTGAGTGCAGTGACAGTAAATTTTAGGAGTTGCTTGGGAAGTGAAGATTGATATGATTCATTTTCGGAATTGAACGTCCATTTTTTGTTGAGAAAAAAATTGACGAGAGCGCCAAGTATGCCTCCAATTACGATACCTATGGTATAGTGAATGTGAAACACTTCGGTAACGAAGATCATGGTGCCATAATCGAGCAATCCTCCTGCAAGTGCAGAAAATTGGGCCTTTGAAAAAGTGAGAATTTGCTTACGCATTTTCTTTTCTTCTATTTTGTAATTCTTGTTCTTTTGTTTGTCGTTCCTCTATGTCGCGTTGATCTGCTAATCGTAGCAGCTTTCTTGTTTCCATCAAGTTAGATATAAGTAAAAATATGCATGCCGCTGAAGCAAGAAATTGAACTGAACCGGGTATAAATACTTCGAGCGTGATGATGAATGCGAGCAGCAAGCGAACCTCGGTAGGACCAAAGATGCCTGAATCGATGGAGTATTGTCCTCCAACTTTATAACGAAGTTGTGCGGTAATCATTTCCCATCCATAGAGTACTACGAAAATGAATCCGGTGTATTTCCAAATTCCGGGAGCATAAATCATGAAGCCTAATCCGATCAGAATTGTTCCGATCCAATCCACAGTAACATCCAGAGAAAACCCATACCATTTGCGCGGTTTATTGCGATAATATGCTAAACGTCCGTCGAGAGAATCGCCAAACCAGTTGATTAAAAATCCCAAAAGAGATAATAATAGCCAATAACGATTGACGAATGCACCCAAAACAAAACTTCCGGCAACCGTCAAATTTCCGAAAAAACCTATTGTCGTAAGCCCGTCAGAGGTGAGCCAAGATGGCATTCTTTGTACGAGATAGGCGATTGTATTTTGTTCGAATTTACGAAGTATATTGGTTCGTTTGCGGTCTTTGGCGATCAGATTAAGCGTTTTCGCCATTTTATTCCCATCTTGTTTCATATGCAGATTTCGCTTTAATTTGTGTTATGTCGTTTACGAAATATTTGGGCATCCATCTCTGTTTCGTTATTTCTGAAATAAATGGATACGTTAAACGTGATGCATTTTTCGAAAAAGTTTTGCATATGTTTCTTTTCAATTTTAAAAAAATAAACCGGGCGTATCCCTTATTGGCCACCTCTATTATAACTGTTTGACTTCACCTGTTTTTTTGCGGTAAAGATTGTAAATCATTGTTTTCCAAGCCTTAATAAACTTCTAAAACGAAGAAAAACATCCGCATTCAATTCTATTTCTGTGCAAATGTAACCAAATAATCTTAGGTTACGAATTTGTTACTCTTTTCGTTGATATTAAATAATGTTAATTGTTTGGGTTTGCTATTATTTTTAGGACGTTACCTCATCTGTTGACAATATGAAATGGAATAATCGCGAACAAATAGCCCCTCATTTTTTACTGATTTAGATTGAATTTTAGGCTGATTCCCGTGCTGGTTGTCGAAGTAGGATATGAAGTCGCCGAAACAAGTGGCGAAAGTATTGTTTTGTCGAAAAAAGCTTTCAAAGTGAGTGAGCGACTTAAGGAATAATCTGCCGAAAATTGGAGCGTGACAGTTCTCAATCCGCCGGTTGCCTGTGTTAAACCGTCTTCAATGGTGCGAATCAGTGCGCGTGTGATTTTGTTTGAAAGATCGAAACGGATGTTGAGATCGTTGTTGAACGAACTTCGCGAGTTATCTATTTCAATCATCGACTGGTTATTTTGAACGTTTTGTGAGGTGCTCCTTCGACGATTATCATTTTTCTGAGTGCTTAAACCAATCCCCAAAAGACGATTGAAGTCGGGAATTCGGTAACCGAATCCTAACACCACGTCGTTATCGCCTGTTTCTACGATTTGGTAGGATGGAATGTTGAGGTTTAATGTCCGCGTGCGGTTGTATCTGATGCTTAACGACATATTGTTGTAAAACACACTGCGAATTTCGAGTAGTGGATTGAAACTTTCGACGAGACTTACCGTGGAAATATCGTAAGGCGAAGATGGCCGTGGTGCACCACTTACTGCGTCGCGAATATAGCCCAAATCGCCGGCTTCTGATGTCGAAATCCAATTGAGAAAAGAGGTATAGTTGCCAACTCGGTATTGTGAAGCATATTTGTGATAGAGCGTGAGCGATTTGAAGTTTTCGCGAAGCCGGGGAAAGGCGTTGATGGCATTGTAGGTGATGCTCCAATTGGGTAATATAGAGCGCAGATCGGGGAAAGCTGTCAGCGCAATGCCCGAAGCTTTTTTGCCGGTATATGCGGCCAGGAATGCGGGAATCAGCACATCCGCCGAATTTTGGTTAACGTCGCCGTTGGCGGGATCAAAAGGTTGTCCTGATAGCCCATTTCCCGACAAAAATCCGGTGCCGGGATAGACGACGTTTTGGTAATTTTTGCGAATTCGGGATGCAATTACATCACGATTGGCAAGGAATCGATCAAACGATTTGGAGTGATAATTGTCTTTTGAAGAAAAATTTTCGAATGCCGAAGCAAGTGAAATGGTGCTGATAGCGAAAGTCCCTCCATATACGTTGGGGACGTCGTTGTAGATGTACCGAATTTCTGTTCGACGATTGTCTTCGTACAAAGCTTCGAGCGTGATTTTCAACCCTCGGAAAGGTTCGATATCGGCTTCTGCACGCAGATTTTTAGTCTCATTGTAAATAGCAGGTTGAATGTTGTTTTCGTCCATCACCAGCCAATTGTTTTGTTTGGCTTTGTTGATGAATTGTGTTCCACTTTCAAAACCGAATGCGAAGGGTAATCCCGGAACAAATCCGTCGTTTTCTGACTTTTGTCCGAATGCATCACCAATCATGGGTTTAAAACCGAAAATATCACTTCTTGTTTTATATGCCGCATTGAGATTGATGTTGCGAATCATCATCAATCCGCGAGCAGCGTATTGGGCCATATCATAAAATGTACCCGTGCGTTCGACTTCGGGAATTGTCGTGATTTGAACGGTAATTAAGGCTGTGTCCTTGTTCGTAATCCATATTTTCTGATCGTCGATATTTTTATAAGTAATTGGGAAAGACTTTCCATCCTTTCTCGCAGTAACTTTCAATTTTTTTGTCATTAGTTGATGAGGAACAATTACTCCGGAGTCTCGATTCAATTGGATTGTTCGTTCAAAATGTCTGACTTGTGCGCTTTTTGGAGGCTGAATCGGCCGGTTTTGTTGAGTAGGGGGTTTCGCCTCAAATCGTTGGTTTGTCTTTTTCAGAAAGGGTATTTTGCTATAAAGCGAAACCATATTGAATCGGCTATTCAATGTAAATGATAAGTCATTTTGCAGAATATTGCCAAGCTCTTCGCCTTCCACTTGTGCTCCGCGTTCCCATTGATAATGCGAATCATATACCGCGCTTGTGTTAACCCAATCGAGTAGGGGAATTTGTGCAAAAGGAATAGTATAAGTTATATTGGCTGTTTGTTCGTAATTATAGGGTGTACCCAAACTCTGAATGCTGTGGACAACCGAATCTTTCCAAATTTCATAATCCGCCCGATTGATTTTTTTATTCACCTGCAAATAAGGCTCTTCGATCTCCGCGATTGTTCCCGATCGGAAATTAAAACTGAGGTTCTTTGTCAAATTCCATAAAATGGAAAAATCGCGATTCCAGAAAAAATTTTGACTAAACGACAAATATTCCTTTTGCGTTTGAGTATTGCCTGCCAGATAGGCATTCAAGTCGCGTAATTGCGTTTCTTGATAGTTCCTTGAAATGGTGGAACCTGCCTGTATGCTATTTGGAATATAATTGAGATTTAGATATTTGACAAGCTTAAGCCATCCCGAATTGCTTTTTATTCCTTCAAAAGGCTCCCAAGGTTTGAAAGTTGAGTTATAGGAATAGTTAGCTTGTAGTTTTGTGTCTTGGACCGACGAATATTCCGTTTCCGGATTTTGCAGCGTGCTTATGTTTTGCGAATATCCGAAGCTGAAGTTTGCCGGATCGTAAGGCATGGGCGTTTTGCTTTTGATATCGATTCTCACGTTGGTGAGACTGATACTTTTATTGGTTGTTTTGTCGATGGAAATGTTTTTTAATGAATCTTTTTGTTGATTCGTATGCAAATTATTGAGCGATTTTTCCATCGTAATATCCCGATTGAGCGGATCGTATTGTGGAGTGGTAGTTTGATTGCTATAGCTGTAATAGAAAGGAGCAATCAATTTCGCTTCCTTGGGTAAAAAACGTCCCAAATCGAGATTCAAGGCAATGTTCCATTCCGAATAATCGTCATTGCGACGTTCGAGCAAACTTTGGTCGAGTGCCCCAAACCCGGCCGTTTCCTTTCTCCCTGAAACGTTTACCGTTCCGATATCCGAAAGAGCTATATTCAGATTACCCTGTGCTGCCCAACCTCCTTTTTCGTCGAATTCACTCAATCGAAGTTCGTCAATCCATATTTCACCCGACTTAGTCGAATTCGATTTGTTTCGAATGCCAATCATCATCACTTTCACTTCCGCCAATGATGGATTTCCCATGATGGTTATCGTATTGTCCGTTTTGTCGGGATCGCTTTCCGAATAGGGTGTCAAATAAGTTACATTGCTATTCTCACCTTTTTCGAAGTTTCGTTTCAATTTAAGATTTGTCAGGACTTCCAAAGGAAAATCGAACATGTTTTCGGGAATCCATACTGCTTTTTGATCGGAGAGTTTGTTCGAACTGTATTTCCCGGGAGGAGTAATGTGCAGCGGAATTTCGTATTCGTAGTAATTTTGACGATAATCGGATCCGATGCGCAGAAAAACAGTGAAATCGCCATCAAACAAATCATTAGAAGCATCGGCCAATTTTTCGCCATGAACAAACATTTGCAGTCGCTTGTATCGACGCAGATCGAGAATTGTATTTTTGTAAATAGACCGGCTATCGTCCTGTTCGAGATTTTTTATTTTGAGCGAAACAGACTGTTCGTTTTCCTGTCGCAGTTGCGGTTGGCTCGGATCGAGAATGCGGGTTACTCCCGGGGGTAACACATAGTTTACCGGTGTACGATCGCCATTTTCTTCGATATTCACGGTTGATATTTCTATTTGCCCCGTTCCTGTTTCCGATCCCCCGGTAAGAAGATTTTGCGTGTAGTTTCGCCACTCGCTGCGAACCAGATCGAGCGTTGCAAAACGAAGGAAAGTCGGTTCATCGAATCCCGTGAGAAACATGCGCATAAACCGGATTGTTTTGAATCCCTGAATGCTTCCAACCTTGGTTTGATAATCGGAGATGGGAATTTTGAATTGATACCATGTTGCCGTTCCATCTTGTCCGTTGCGCAGACGCACAGTGGTCTCGCGTTTATCGACGATATAGTTGCTGCCGACCTGCATATCCTGTGGGCGAAGTCGAACTTTATACTGATAATAGGATTCGTTTTCGTTCATCGTGTTATCTCCGTCGATATCTTCAACATCAGGAGTTGTGCGTGATGCGGTGGCATAATTCTGATCTCCTTCGGGAGCGAGCGAATTTTCTTCGGTTCCATTGTAATATTTGTACCGATTCAGAATGCTCAATTTTTTTTCGTCCTGTTCCGTTCCGCGATAGGGCATGAATTTATCGCCCGAAGGCGTATTCAATGGCGACATGGGATCGGTTTTCATTGCTTCGAGTGTAGCAGTCGAAACTTTCGATTGGATTTGCTGCAGATAATCCGAATAAGTCGGAAACAATTTTTCTTCTTCGCTGCTCAAGCCATTGAGTCCCACATCCTGAATTTTTCGCGAATCCGTTCCCTGAGAGTTATCGAATGCATAAACGGTCGATTGTTTTTTGGGAACTTTGCCCCAAACTGTTTCATCAATGTCGGTATCGTTATTTGTCAGTGGCAGACCATTTTCGTAGAATTTCTTGCCGTCTTTCAATACATCTTCCGAAATTTCGCCCAAATTAAAATACAAATCGCCTCCTTTTGACGTTTTCAGCGTGTCGTTGATAAATGGATCCATCAGCCAAAACTGAATATATCCGATATTTGCCGATTCGAAATCGCGCACATCCAATTTCCGCATGATTCCGCCCCATCGTTTGGCGGGATTGAGCAGATATCCATTTGCATCGATGTCGGTGTCCAAATTGTAGGGTCCGCGTTCATTCGGATAGAAAGATATATTGAGAACCGGAATAGTTGGGGGATCGCCATAGGCAGTTTCCCGGTTCGGGTAAATTTCTCGTTCATACACTTCACGCACCAAATGGTTCGAAAGTTGTTCCAAGTCATTTTTCAGATAAGCCGGCGTCAACGATGAATTTTTTCGGGTGAAAATGCCGTCGATATAAAACCATGCCAATTGAGCTCTGTTTTTGCCATAATCGATATTGTCGGATAAACCCGCTTCGGGGAACAAACCGGTTGAAGTGTTGTTGAAGGGTGTGGAAGCGAGTGTCCATGCATAGGGTGAATGCAAATCGATATTGGAAGTCGAAGTTTCGAAATCATCCAAATAGGAATAACTTCCCGTATAGGGATTGGCGTAATGACCGGGAAGGATTTGGGCGAATTCGGCATTGGCCGTTATTTGCGAGGGTGCTACAGCTTCCACGAAAGGCAGTTTGTCGAGTAAATTGGTAATGGCATACGATTCTTTTCGCAAAGAAGCATTTAATCCCCACAGTGTATTGTTTACCGCTTCCTCTCCGAAGTTGGTTTTCATGGTGAGCGGCTTTTCGGACAGATGCATAATGGTGGCTCCCAAAGCGAAATTTTTGGAAAAATCGTAAAGCAGGTTTGCGCCTATTAAGGTTTTGCGCTGCATCGAAAACATCGACTGATTTTCTACCGAAACACTCACCGGCGTTCCGGCATCCACAATCGACTGATTGAGAATGTTGACAGTCCCCGAGACGTAATCCACCGTATAATCTACACCTTCGGTGAGCGTATTTCCGGCAGCGATTACCTTCACTGTGCCCGGCTGAACGTTCATTGCATTGAGGCTGATACCGGTGCCCGATGTGCCTCGATATTCGCCACTCATGCGGAATTTATTTTTTTCGGCTATCTGTCGTGCCACCGTGAGGGTTGAATCGTAAAGTTCCTGATATACGTATTTTTTGGCGATAGCATCATCTCCTATCGTTTGGCGAAGATGAGAGCCGAATGGCTCGACAACGGGAAAAATAATTTGCCCGTTTTCGGACGAAACCGTATAACCTTCCAGATAATCGAACTGTCCGTCAGGATAAGGATCGCTTTTCGAATTAAGTCGATCGAGATTCATTACCTGAAGCAGCAATTTGTTGTTGATATTGCCATCCGGAATATAATTCAGATAAACACCGGTTGTATCGCTCTGATAGAGGATATTCAGACGAAATCTGTCTGCCTGTATGTTTTTGGCGCCATCGTCGATGCTGTAAATATTTTTCATCATCAACGGCCAAGTATAGGATTGAGGCGAAAACGAAGTCGGTTTCAACAATTTTAGAAAGAGGGCGCCGTTTGTTGCGGAAGTTCCGGCGCTTGTTTCGCGACCTATATCGTTCGAGAATTCGCCGACCTGATATATTTTTCCGTTGTAGGTATATTCGTAAGCCACGGCCAGCACCTCATCCGATTGGAGTGTCGTTCGGAGCGAGATATAGCCGAGTTGTGGCTGCAAAGTGTATTCCGATTCGGAAAGCAAACGGGCATTTTCGATCTTTTCGTAGTCTCTCCCGATCATCATTTGCCCGGGCAAAACGTTGGCTGCCATACTGATTTCGCGTGCTCCCACATACGACGAAATCATTTGGCCGTAAAGCGTATTTGCATCATTCGAAGGAATATCAAGCGAAGCTTGTGCCGTCCACAAGGGATTGTGTATTGCATTGTGTTCGGCCATATCGGCAAAGGCAACGATATTTCGTGCCTGGTCGTAATTGCCCCGTTTGTTGGTGATCCAAACTTCGAGGCGTGTAATCGATACGGCCGATTGAATATAAGGCGCTTTGCTCATTGCTTTGTCAAATTGATCGCGAAAAAAATAACCGAGAAAAAAATGTTTGTTTTCGTCGTACCGATCGGCTCCAAATTCAAAGGGAATAGTTTGTACACCTCGTTGTGAATTGATGGTTTGTGCTTCTGAATTTTGTTGGGAAAACACCGTATTCACATGCAATTTTCCAAACTGCAAATCGGCTTTAATCCCAAAAAGTGCCGCACCGCCATTGATCAGCGAGTTTGAGGTGGTCATGCTCACATTTCCGGCTTCGATGTGCTTGATGATTTCGTCCTCCTTGCCGTCGTAGGCCAGTTTGATGCGTTTGGCATCGAAGTCGAACATGGCTTCTGTATCGTAATTGACGCCGAATTTGATTTTGTCGCCCACTTTCACGTCGGCATTCAATTGAATGTTTTGGTCGAAATCGAGCATCGTTCGTTTACGCGAATGTTCCGGCAACACCGGGTTGTCGGTAACCGTTCGTTTGATGCCGGTTGTCAGGTCAATCGATCCGTGAGCGTTGAATTGCACTCCACCCGGGCCGAAAATCTCGCCAAGGATATTATTTGATTCTCTTAGAGATGAAAACGAGAACGGTTCGTTTTCCTTTTGTTTTGTTTGGTGATTGAAGGCATTTTTTTCTTTGAAATAATTTTGGGTAGCCATTCGAACTCTGTAACGTGTATATTCGTCCGGAGTCATACTGAAAGGCTCATCGATGACCGCATTGCCGATGATATTGCGAAAAACATAGCGATTTGTTTTCGGGTCGAATTCGACTTTGGTTTGAATATTGGAAGGCGTTTGCAAATCAACGGGCGTAGATGTGGTAAGGTCTTCCGGTTTTTCGACGATGGTTTTCCTCACGGGAAACCGTGTGTCGGTACTGTCTTTTGAGGTATTTTCCTGACAAAAAAGATTACCGTTTCCGTTGAATATCAATAGAAACAGAAAAAATATACCTATGTGCTCAAATCTTTTCAGAGAAACCGTTTTATCGATTGACAAAAGGCGCCTGCGATAAGAGGGCGCATTTCTCTGAAATTACGCAGTTACAACCTTTTGAGAGCCTCCTTAATGATTGCTTCCACCGGAAGAGACGATGATTCTTTGAGAATTGCCGAAACCACTTTTTGTGAAGCGACTTGCGGAAATCCGAGCATCACGAGCGCAGCTATTGCTTCGTGACCTGTACCGGAAACATCGGCTTTCGTGGGTAGTTGCACGCTGCCTTGCGAATCGGTCATTTTTATCTTGTCCTTGAGATCGACAATGATGCGTTGTGCCGTTTTAGCTCCGATTCCTTTCACGGATTGCAATACCGCAACGTTTTCGGTGGCAATCACCGATTCCAGTTCTTTTGCACTCAGCGACGACAATATGACTCTCGCGGTACTCGGCCCGACGCCCGAAACACTTATCAACAAAAGAAAAATATCGCGTTCGTGTTTGTCGGCAAAGCCGAAAAGAACATGTGCATCTTCGCGAATGACTTCGTGGATGAAGATTTTTGCCGATTTTTCGCCGTTCAAAATGCTGTACGTATTCAGCGAAATATTCGCGGAAAATCCAATCCCGTTACAGTCAATCGTAATGGAAGCAGGTGTCAGCTCGGCTATTTCGCCTTTCAAGTAATCTATCATCGTTTCTTTCAAAAAAAAGGTGGAATATTGCGTAATTCCGTACTAATAACGGAAAAAACGGCAATAACGTATATTTTCTGTCATCTTTCTTTATCCTGTTTTATCTTTAAATCCGGTCAACAAAACCGTGGACTTCTTATTTCCGTTTAAAAAGCATTATGATCGAACTCGTGTGTTTTCGCCAGTCCGCCTTCGCCTGTTTCTTTGTAGAGCGACGGCAAGTCGTGGCCGGTTTGCTTCATAACGGCTACGACACGGTCGAATGAAACGCGATGGACTCCGTCGGTGAATGACGAATAAAGATTGGCATCGAGTGCTCTTGCCGCGGCATAAGCATTTCGTTCGATGCAAGGAATTTGAACCAATCCGCACACGGGATCGCACGTCATTCCCAAATGATGTTCGAGTCCCATTTCGGCAGCATATTCGATTTGTGCCGGACTTCCACCGAAAAGTTGACTTGCTGCGGCAGCAGCCATAGCACAGGCAACGCCCACTTCGCCCTGACAGCCTACTTCTGCACCCGAAATGGAAGCATTCGTTTTTACCGTGTTGCCGAACAAGCCTGCCGTAGCAAGTGCCCTTAGAATCCGCATGTCGCTAAATTCGCGAATTTCCTGCAAATGATACAGCACTGCAGGCAGCACACCACTCGAACCACAGGTGGGAGCGGTGACGATTTCCCCGCCTGAGGCGTTTTCTTCCGCAACGGCAAGTGCATACGCAAAGACGAGACCGCGCGATTGCAGCGAAGCTTTGTAGCCTTTGGCTTTGATGTAGTAGCTCGCTGCTTTACGATGCAGCCCAAGCGGACCTGGCAGCACGCCTTCGTTGTCGAGGCCTCTTTTTACGGCGGCGCGCATCACGTCCCACACGCGCTGCAGATAATTCCAAATGTCCTTGCCCTCGCATTCTTCCACGTATTCCCAATAACTTTTTCCCGTTTTTTCGCACCAGTCAAGAATTTCCGTGATGGTATTCATCGAATAGATTTCACGCTCCTGGTCAGGATCGAGCCCTACGATTTTTTCTCCGTCTGAAAGTGCTCCGCCTCCTACACTGTAAACCGTCCACGAATCGGCAACTTTTTCGTCTGCATCGATTGCTTCGAACTTCATCGCATTGGGATGAAACGGCAAAAATATTTGCGGTTGCCATTCGATGGTAGTCGGTGCTATCGGATTAAGAACTCCCAAGATTGCCACATCCGTGAGGTGGCCTTTGCCGGTAGCTGCAAGGCTGCCGTAAAGCGTTACCACGAACCGCGAAGCATGAGGATTGCGTTCGAGGAAAAGTTGAGCCGCTTTTTTCGGCCCCATCGTGTGGCTGCTCGATGGCCCGTTTCCGATGCGGTAGAGTTGTTTGAGCGATTTCATTCGGCTATCTCATAATTCTTTTGTCAATAAGTTTCTCTGATGTGGCGGATGGTTATCGGAGTTTTTTCGGAAGCTTGGAGCTGGGGTGAAGTGATTTCGATAACCCGTTTTTCGCCGGGCATCAAATCGATGAAATTATCCGAGAATCGTGCACCGAGAACAGGAATTTCGATAAACACATCCTTTGCCAGCTTCGGACTTGTGAGCGTAACTGTGTATTTGCCGTCGGCATAGGCTATTTTGGTATTTACCTTCGTTTCGGGCAAATTGAGTTTATTCGGCCAATAAAAGAAATAATCTTTAGTTGAGATGGTTTTACCTTTATCGTCACTCAGTCTGGCACGAATGACGGTATTGGCTTTGTCGGATTCCGAAATCAGCGACAAAACGTCGATGCTTTTGACGACTTGACTCGAGTTGGCTTTTGCATTCACTTTTTCTTTCAATTCCTTTACCACGCCTTTCGAAAAATCGATTACCTGAATGGTCAGTTTCAAATTGTCAATATCGTTCAAATAGTCCGACATCGTATAATAATTCAGTTTGTTATCAGCGAATTTTACGCCGAGTGCGAGCGGAGCAAATACATCTCGCATCCGATAATGCTGTGCTTTCCAGTTGTTGTAGTAATCGATGCTCGACCACGAAACCACAGGCCAGTCGTCGTTGATTTGCCAATACAAGGCTCCCATGCAGTAAGGTCTGCCGCGACGATTGGCTTCCACGGCTTCTTCCATGCCGTTGCCCTGCATCACCAAGCCGAGGTAAACGAAATCTTCGAAATTTTTTGGTTCATGGAAATACATATCCATATATTGCTTGATAATGACATTGCCGACGCCACTTTTCTGATGAATTTTCATCACATCCGAATTGATATCGAAATCCTTTTCGGTGGCAAACGTGCGAATGGTTTTCATTTCGGGAAACGATTGAAATCCGAATTCGCTTGCAAATCGTGGAAGTCGGTCGGCCATTGCTTCGAATGGCATACGGCCGTGCCACAATCCCCAGTCGTGTACATCGCTCGATTTGAACGATTCTATTTTTCCCCAACTCGAATTGTAAGGCGAACCGTGTATGTAGCTGCGTGTGCCGTCGTATTGCGACAAAAGATCGGGTATCAAGGTTCTGAAGGTTTTATCGTAGCCTTTTTTCCACAACTCCATTGTTTCCGGCGTATTTCTTTTGTCCCAGCCCCAATAACGCAATCCTTCTTCTATTTCGTTGTTGCCGCACCAAAAGGCGAGGGAGGCATGATTGCGCAATCGTTTCACGTTGTAAATCACTTCTTCGCGCACATTTTGCAGAAAGACATCGTCGGACGGGTAGGGCGTACATCCGAAAATGAAGTCCTGCCAAACGAGAATGCCTTTTTCGTCAGCCAGCCGATAAAAATAATCGTCTTCGTAAGTTCCGCCTCCCCACACGCGGATAAAATTCATGTTGGCTGAGGTGATATTATCGAACAATCGCTGATAGTAGGCCGTATCCTGTTGCGTGCGAAGAATTTCGCCGGGAATATAATTGGCGCCCTTGGCAAACAACGGAATATCGTTTACTTCGAAATAAAACGATTTTCCTGTTTCGTCGTCTTTCTGAATCAGTTGCACTTTGCGAAGGCCAACGCTCTCTATTTTTTCGGCAATTGTCTGATTGCCAAACGAAAGTTTTGCCTTAAAGTCATATAAATAGGGTTTGCCCCAATTAACGGGCATCCATCTTTTGGGATGATCGATTTGAAGCGGAATCGATACCGCATTTTTACCCGGATTGAGCACAATGTTTTTCGAAACGGTTTTTTGTGATTCACCTTTTAAACCATATTCAATGGTAATGCTTGCATCGACGGGTTGAGGCTCTACGGAATAAATTTCGATCTGATTATCGATGATCGCTTTCTCTTTTGTTACGGAAGTTTGCTTTACGAAAAAATCATCAATGCGTGCTTTATCGTAAAAGGTGAGCGTGATCGGTTTCCAAATTCCCATCTGCACCAATCGCATTCCCCAGTCCCAACCGAATTGGTAAGGCGCTTTCCGACTGTAAACGCTGAGTTTGGGCGTACCGTGATCGTTATCTGCAGGATAGTCGAATCCGGCTGTAGCTGCTGCCGGCAGCATGCGGGTGATGGGCGAAAAAAATCGGATGTAAAGGTTATTTTCCCCTTTGCGCAGAAGATTCTTTACGGAGATTTTATGGCCGACAAACATGTTTTGTGATTGGAGGATGCGTGATCCGTTGAGAAAAACATCGGCATGCGTGTCCAATCCTTCGAAAAATAAAAGGGCATCATCGTGATTGAGCTGCTCTTCGGAGAGCGTAAACGATTTTTTGAAATCCCAATCTTCTTTTTCGGGCCATTGAACCACATTTTCGTTTGTTCCGAAATAGGGGTCGGGAAGCACTCCGTGTCGGATCAGATCACGTTGCACAGAGCCGGGAACTTCGGCGTCGGACCATTGATTTTTACCGGTTTGCGAAAATTGCCAGCCGTCATCCAGCCTCAGCGTCTCAACTTTGTTTTGACCAAAAAGCAGACAGGGCAAAAGGGCGATCCAAAGGAAAATAATCGATTTCTTCATGTTTACGAATGATATGTCGGTTTATGAATATTTTCGGAAAAAATTGGCGAAACTCCATAAAAAAGCGCAATCCGCATTTTATGAACTGCTCTTCCATAATTGTCTGCAAATATAGCCATAAGTTAAGAAATTGCAGCTCAAAAAAAAGAATAAAATGAACGAACCCTGCGAACGTGATTTTAGACTCATTTGTTCTAATAATGCGGGAAAAATTCTTATTTTTGTTTTTCGATATCGCTTTTTTGCGACATAAATCAGCTAAATTACAGAAATGGCCGAAAAAGGTACACCAACATTCAAGCAATCTTACAGACAACTTTATTCGTTTCTTCGCAAGAAAATGAATAGAGAAGAGGTAACGGAGCTTAAAAATATTGTCAAAAAATCGGTGCTCTCGGCCTTAGAAAAATCCGAAGCCGATGCATTCGAAAAATTATGGGCTGAAATTCGCACGGCGGTTACGGCCGTTGAAGAGTTGAATGTGCGGCAACCCGAAGTTTGCGCCATTTTGCTTTACTATCCCATCTCGCGTGGCGATTACTCGATCGAAGAGGCTTCGAAATTGTTTGGCGAAGAGACTTCCATCATTTTGCGCGGGATTGAAAAAATCAACGAATTCGGCGATAAAAAAGCTGCGGTGGAATCGGAAAACTACATCAAGTTACTGCTTTCGATGGCAGAAGACATCCGAGTAGTTTTCATCATCATTGCACAACACTTGCGACAGATGCGCGAAGCCAAAAATTTGGATAATGCCGCGCGTTTGGCACTTTCTGTAGAATCCACCTATCTGTATGCGCCACTGGCACATCGAATGGGTTTATATTCCATCAAATCGGAGCTCGAAGACCTTTCGTTGAAATACACTGATCGGAAGGCTTACGACTTCATCGCACACAAACTCAATGAAACCAAGCGCTCGCGTGACCGGTATATTCAGGAATTTATCGAACCGTTGAAAGTCCGCCTCGATCAAACGGGACTGAAATACGAAATTAAGGGACGTACCAAATCGATACATTCCATCAACAACAAGCTCAAGAAACAACAGGTAGAATTTGAAGGAATATACGACCTGTTTGCCATCCGCATCATCCTCGATGCCCCGCTTGAACAGGAAAAGGCACAATGCTGGCAGGTTTATTCCATCGTCACCGATATGTATCAACCCAATCCCAAGCGATTGAAGGATTGGCTTTCCATCCCCAAAAGCAATGGATACGAATCGTTGCACATTACGGTACTGGGGCCCGAATCGAAATGGGTGGAAGTGCAAATTCGCACACGACGCATGGACGAGATAGCCGAGCACGGGTTGGCTGCGCACTGGAAATACAAGGGGGTGAAAGAAGAAACCGAATTTGACGGATGGCTCAATTCGCTGCGCGAGTCGCTCGAAGACAAGGACGTAGAACTCAAGGAAAAACTGGTGGATTTTCGTCTCGATCTTTACGACGAGGAAATTTTCGTTTTCACGCCCAAAGGCGATCTCATCCGTTTGCCCAAAGGCGCTACGGTACTCGATTTTGCGTTCGCCATCCACTCCAAACTGGGGGCAAGCTGCGTTTCGGGCAACGTCAACGGCAAGAATGTCCCCATCAAATATGTTCTCAAAAGCGGCGATCAGGTTTCCATCAACACGTCCTCGCATCAGTCGCCCAAGCAGGATTGGCTCAACATCGTGGTTACGTCGAAGGCCAAAAGCAAAATTCGACAACTACTCAAAGAGGAAGCCGCCAAGCAAGCCGATTTGGCCAAAGAAATGCTTGCACGCCGCATGAAAAACCGCAAAATAGAGATGGATGACGGCATTTTCATGCAGCTTATCAAAAAATTGAAATACAAAACCGCAACCGAATTTTATGCCGATATCGCTTCCGAAAAAATAGATGCCAATTGGGTGATCGACCGCTACGTGGAACTCGAAAATCGGGATACGGCTTCTTATAGCGCTCCGAGCATGGCAAGTGCCGAAAATTTTGTTCTCAATCCCGATCGGATTTCGGATGAACAGGATGAACTCATCATCGATCAGAATCTGACGGGAATCGAATACAAACTGGCCAAATGTTGCAATCCGATTTTCGGGGACGAGATTTTTGGGTTCGTTTCTTCCAACGGCATTAAAATACATCGCGTCAACTGTCCGAATGCCGAAAATATGTTTTCGCGGTTTGGTTATCGCATCGTCAAAGCCCGCTGGTCGGGAAAATCGAGCGGCACTTCCAATTATACCACCATTTTGAGGGTAATCGGAAACGATCAGATCAACATCGTGTCCAACCTCATGTCCATTATTTCGAAAGAGGAAGGCGTGAAAATGCGGTCTATCAGCATCGATTCCAACGATGGACTGTTTCAGGGGAATATCTCTGTTTCGTTGGCAAACACTGCTATTCTCGAACAGCTCATCCGCAAACTGAGTGCTGTGAAAGGCGTAAAATCGGTTAGCCGCATCAGCTGAACGGTTCCACTGTTTTTTTCGAAAACATGGCCATGCTATCGATTTGTGGAAGCAAATCCTGCACATAACTCCGTTCGAAGTCTTTGGGACGAAGAATCTTGCCGTCGGCAGCTATCAAATCAAGATCGATCACCACTTTACCTTTCTGTTTATCTGCCGGTGCTCTACCCAAACGTTTCTCTATCTCTTTCAATTGTGCATCAATTTCGTCGGCACTGGCCGAATGATTAGCGATGGCAAGAACATTCACAAATGGGCGTTTGTAATGGTCGCCATACGGTTTTGTCGGCAAAGCTTCCGTAAAAACAATTTCTGAGAACAGGTTCTTGAGCATTTTTTGAGCTTTGGACAAATTCGACCGCGCCTGAAAATTGGAACTGATGCTGAGCAAATAGGAGTGCATGTTTACGATTGAAACAACAAAGATACTTCAGATTTTTCATGAAATCGACCTTCGTTTTGGAAAAATAGGCTGTCAGTTTCGATGCCAAAGTTATTCGCGAAAAAGATTTCACTTATGCAATGGATTGAAATAGCATTCGACGAAAAAATAGTATATCAGCAGGGGTTGAGATGTTATGAAAAAATGTGATGCCGATCGAAAAATTAGAGGGCAAAAAATGATCAAAATCTATTCGAACCATGTACGACGCAAGTACGGCGCAAATACGACGGAAACATGGAACGAAGCAGGCATGGTTTGGGGTTCGAAAATTATCGATTTACCGATGAATTTTCGGAGCTTGTTACCACACGATTCAATCGCTTAATCAAACAAGTTTTCAAAACCCGTTAGATTTTTGTTAATGACTTAAAATAACTACTAATATTCACCTAATATTACATTATTTTCAATTCGTAAATATATTCATATTCATTCACATTTAGAAATAGTCGTTAAGTTGAAACGGCCGTTTTATATCGCTTTTTACACTTTCTAACGCGACGAGTAGGTTTTGTGTCATAACATTGGTCACTTTCCATTTAGACGAGTGACCTTTGTGTTCACACAAAACGTACTTTTCTGAATGCGGAATGGCATTTGTGAACCCAAAATGGTCGCTTTTCACTTTGACGACCGACCTTTTACGATTTACATGACCCACTCCGTTAACAAATTATGGGATGTTTCTCCATTTTTTGATAACTATTTTTAAGGTGGAGTGGCTTTTGTGCAGACACAAAACCCGTTCCTCGCGGCGACGAGTGAGTTTTGTCTGCGAGCAAAGGTCGTTGCTTTTAACGCCGAACAACCTTTTTCGGGTGAAAAAGGTCGTTCCTCATTTTGCGGAGTGAACAGTTCGAACAGATATTGGTCGTTCTGCGCAATGCGGAGTAGACAAAGTAGCAAAAATAGGTCACTCCGCATCCTGCGGAAGGAGTGATTTACCGATAAAAACCTGTTCGGCAAAATGAAAAGTAGGTTTTGTGTCTGCACAAAAGCCGTTCCGCGTGATAACAAACGGTAATTTCAGACGAAAAATTATCCTTCCTTTAACAGTCTATCGACCTTTTCGGACTGCAATTGGTCGTTCGGCAAAATGGGAGCCACATCATGTAGCAGTGAAATGGTCGTTCGGCAAAATGACGAGTGGGGGCTTTCGCCGCGATGAATGGCCGAAAGCAGGAAAGAAGGGGAAATTTGTGTTTGAAGCCGGCCTCTTTTTGGATGGGAATAAACACCTGTCGGGCCTATGCCCGCAAAATATCCTGTGGTGTGTTTGCAGGTGCGCTTGGCATCCCATTTTTCGTGTTCGATGATTTGATTGTCGTAATCCAAATCGTCCTTCCTACCCTTTTCAAGCTGCCCGGTCAACAGCAGAGATTTGATGTTCATGTCGTTCATCTTTTCATTGATGTTGAACCGGTACTCTTTCCCGCTCGAAGAGGTTACGATCGTATCTTCCGTTGCCAACTCTTTTAGTTCCCGAAGCAGCGTATCCGGTGCCGCTACCCGGTTCCCCCGGTATGCTTTCCAATGTCGATCGCAAATGTTCCTGTACGTCTTCTGTCACTTCTCCTCCGCAAAAGAATATTGCAAACCATGTCCTGAACAGTTCTCCGTGACTGTATCCCGAAGCATTCCTTTTCCCGGGTTGTTCGTCTATAAGTTGTAATAAATCGCATTTGTTAAATTCTTCGTGAACGAAAGAAATTCCTGCAAATGAACTCACGGATTGCGAAACTTTTTGTACTTTCATCTTCTGTAAAAATTAAAGCACAAAGCAATAATAATGGTTATTTATTCGGGAGGGTTACGTATAAGTGAATTGATCAACCTGAAGGTAAAAGACATAGACAACGCCCGTATGCAAATACGGATTTCGCAAGCGAAAGGAAAAAAAGACCGTTATACCTTGTTAAGTAAAAAAACATTATTAACTTTACGACTTTATTTTAAAGAATATAAACCCGAAGAGTGGCTGTTTGAAGGCGAAGGAGGAGGACAATATACGATAGTAGTATTTACAGCATTTTTAAAAAGCATTGACTGCTGCAAAAATCACGAAAAAGGTTTCTATACACAGTTTAAGACACAGTTTTGCAACTCATTTACTTGAAAATGGAACAGATTTAAGATACATACAAAGTTTATTAGGTCATTCAAGTTCAAAAACTACGGAGATATATACTCATATTACAAATAAGGGATTTGATCAAATTAAAAATCCGTTGGACAAATTAGAGTTTTAAGAAAAATAACAAACTGGATATGTGTAACAAGACATTTTTTAATTAAATATTATATTTCACTGATTATCAACAATATTAAAAATAAAGCCGCCGACATAAATGTAAAATATGTGCGACGAGGTCGCACCTACACGGATGTTATGCCCAATGCAAAAAGACACGATGACAACAATAGAAACTAAACTTTCGGACAATTTACTTCCAGACATTAAAACGGCTGACGAAATATGGGTAGCGGTTGCGTTAATGAGCAATGACGGCTTAAATTTTCTCATTGACAATTTAAAATCATCTTGCCGACAGAATTATTTAATTGGTCTTGACTTGCCGACAGACCCAAAAGCATTAAAAAAACTTAATCAGTTACAATTAAAATCCGACCTCAATGTTCGACTTTACACAGACAAAGAATGCTTTCATCCCAAAATGTATCTGATAAAGAAAAAAGACAACTACTCTGCTTTTGTGGGTTCAGCAAACTGCACCAACGGTGGACTGTTTAACAACATTGAATTGACAACTCGTACAACCGACCAAATAATTTGCACAGACCTTTTAAAATGGTTTGACAAATATTTTAAAGTTGCAAAACCGCTGACAACGGCTTTCGTAAAGCAATACGAGGCAGAATATTCCGAACGCCAAGACCGAAAGAGAAAAGAAGAGAAAATTGCAAAAAAAGAAAAGCAAATTTTAAACGAAGAGTTCGAAGCAACTCTTTCAGAAAAAAGCCAATTCATCAAAATTCTAAAACAGTATCGTAAGGACAGCGACTACAAGACAATCGTTTCGGACAGACAAAAGACGGTGAAAGAATTACGAAACGACCTTGACTATCCAAATTATAAAACCCTTGACATCGACACTTATTTTTCACATTGGGGATTGGGACGTCTAATGCCTATTGCCATTCCTGCAATTAAGAGAAACATTCCACAATTACGAAAACTACTAAAATATTTAAGCGATGAAAACATTGACATCGCGACACGCTATGACAGAGCATTAACTGGCGACTTGAAAGTTGAGGGAGTAGGCAAAGCATTTATTTCAAAAGTTCTTGCTGCTCACAAACCAGACCTTTACTTCGTAAAAAATACCAAAACGGAAAAAGCATTACGAAAATATGGAATTGTGCTTCCTCGTGGACTGACTGATGGGGAGAAATATAAAATTACTTGCAAGTTTCTTAGACAGGTTTGCAATGACACCGACATTAAAGACCTTGCGGTATTAGACTACTACTTATACTTGGAAGGTAATGACAACGAATGATAGATGCACTGGGCATAACAGCACCTACCCAAAAGGTGGGGTTTCGTGTTCCAAAGCCAGTTTTGTGGTTAATGGAAGTTTAGTTTTTCAAATCAAGTTTTGTGGTAAAAGTCCCGCCCTTCGGGTAGCTGCAGACCGTTATGGGCAAGTTTAAAAAACGACACAACTGACAATTTGCTACATAAAGACAGAAAAAGAAAAAAGAAAATTGTCCACGCACAAAACAACACATTTGCAAACCGATAGGAACTGCTTATATGGTCTTTCCTTATTTTCCGGTAAACGTATTTTTCAATTTCAATTTCATTTAATTCGTCGGGTTGATCAAACCGTTTTTCCGTTACTTGAAGGAAACTCCTCACTGAACTGCTGTAATTTTTTGATGGAACCGGCGCTGTACCTTTGGAGCATGAGTTTCCGTTCGAAAACTGCGATTAAATTTTCGATGTCCATTTTTTCAAAATCAACAATGGTAAAATTAATAAATCATTAGTAAATACAACTTTTTTATAATAAAAAATTATCTTATTCGGTTGATATATTGTCTTTTATCCACAAGTATTCAGAATATGAATAAAATAATTTACGCACGTTTGATATTTTGTATTTAAGAATGTTTTATATTTGTTGCGTAAATGAGCCGTTATCGCTCAGTGTAAAAAAGCCTACCCGTAAATGGCACATTTGGTTTTTCCAGCACACAAGCCAACGCTCAAAAAACCAAAAGAGCCATTTTTTGCCAACGCAAAGACACACTAACAGAATTAAAAAATTAACTTTGTAGAACAAAAATAGAATATAAAAAAATCATAAATTTGGTTCATCAAATGAAAAGTTTTTGTACTTTTGGATCGAAAGACAGACGCAACATAATAGCGTCTATACATCCAAATATGGAAATAAGGCGATATAAAGTAGCGTGTATAAACGAGTTATGGGCAACTCTATGAGACAACCACGAAACGGACGGGAACTACCAGACGACTGACTTTGAAAGACCAGTTGACAAGCCAATGGACAACTAAAAAGACCATTGCACTTTAATAATTTTCAAACTTTAAAATCAAATAAATAAAAATGGACAATTCAACAACACAATCAAAATGGTATGACAAGACTTGGCTTGTTATCGTTCTCTGCATTATCTTTTTTCCCGTAGGACTTTATGCTCTATGGAAAAATCAATCAATCTCAAAAGGTTGGAAAATCGGTGTGACAGTAGTAATAGCTTTAATAGTTCTTGCTCAACTTGGCAAAGACGACAAAGGTGGTTCTTCAACGGCAGACAATTCATCGTCAAGTTCAAACGAACAAACAGAACAAAAAACAGAAGCACCAAAAGGTGTTGGAGTTGGCGAAGTTCTTCACACTGACTACTTTGACATAACAGTAAATAAAGTAAGTTTAGAAGACCGAGTAAATACAGGAAATGAATTTGCCGACCTAAAACCTGAACAAGGCAATATGTATTTAATCATAAACGCATCATTCAAAAACACAGACAAGGAAAGTCGTATGCTTATGGACGGTTCTGTTTGGATTAACTACAACGGTAAAGACTACGAGTTTGACAAATCTGAAACAGTTATGCTTGAAGGTTGGGGACTTCTACTTGACCAAATCAATCCTTTGACAACCAAGACAACAAACTTAGTTTATAAAATTCCTGCTGAAATTAAAGGCAACGCATATTGGCAACCAGGACGTGCAGACAGCGACCAAAAAATCTTGCTTGGAAACTTAGAATAATGCGGACAAAAGAAGAGCAGCCCATAACAGCGGTTTTGCGTCAGGCGGGGCTTCGTGCCTCGTTTGACACTTTTTTGCTTAATTAAACATTTGTTCTTCGTATGAACATTTGTGCTAAAAAATCCCGCCCGAACGCAAAGCCGCAAAACGTTTGGTGCAGATCATATAGCGACCATCACTGAAAACAGACAAACCCAATAGGGTAAACCCAACTACGTCTGTCCGCTGCCCGTTACAGGCGATGTACAACAACTTTAGACAAATCAAATAAACAATGAGCAAATTACATGTAAATCATCTAAAAACCAAACTAACTGAAATTTATTCAGATAAAATTGACATTGCAGACGCAAGAAATGACGAGGAAAAGGAAAACTTTTTTTTGACAAGGGCTTATGCTGCATATACTCTTCAAATATTAGCACAACTTGATGCAGTAGCAGCAGCGTCTGCTATTACTGATGGATTTGATGACAATGGTATTGATGCTATTTATTTTGACAGAAGAAGTAAAGAACTGTGGCTTGTGCAGTCGAAATGGATAAAAAGCGGAACTGGTGAACCTGATACAGGAGAAACATCAAGATTTAAAAATGGCGTAGCTGATTTAATTGATTTAAAGTTTGACAGATTTAACAAAAAAGTATTGGCCAAAGAAGCAGAAGTAATCGAGGCTTTAGAAGACCCACTCGTAAAAATCAAAATAGTATTAACATATACAGGACAAGATACTTTTTCAGAGCACAATAGACGTGTTATTGACGATTTACTTGCAGAACTTAACGACCCATCTGAATTGGCTGTTTTTAATAGATTTTCACTCAAACAAGCTCACAAATCTCTTGTTGGTATATTAGACGGACAACCTATTAAAGCAGATTTAGCACTTTCAAATTGGGGGAAAGTTGAAGATCCTTATTATGCTATTTATGGAACTATTAATGGTAATGACTTGGCACAATTATGGAGTGAAAACCGTGGCCGACTCTTTTCAGACAACATCAGAGACTTTATTGGATTTAGTGAAGTAAATGAGGATATCCGAGAAACGGCTTTAAAAGAACCTGAAAATTTTTATTTCTATAATAATGGAATTACTGCCTTATGTCAGACTCTAAATAAGAAACCTGTTGGTGGTGGAGATAGAGCAGTTGGTGTTTTCGTAGCAGAAGATTTGAAAATTGTAAATGGAGCACAAACTGTAGGAAGTATCGGAAATGCTTATGAGATTAATCCAGACCAAATAAGCAAATTGAACGTCTTCATTAAAATCATATCTCTTGAAAACTGCCCAGCAGATTTCGGATTAAACGTAACAAAAAGGACGAATACCCAAAACAGAATTGATAAAAAGGACTTTGTTTCACTTGACCCAGAACAAGACAGACTAAAAACTGAATTAGCACTTGATGGTATAATTTATCATCTTAAAAGATCAGATCAAGTTGTTAAACAAGATGAAACAAATTGTTATGTTGAAGAAGTAATAACCGCTTTAGCTTGTGCAAAACCTGATATTAATTTAGCAGTCCAGGCAAAAAGAGAAGTAGGTAAGTTATGGGAAGATATTTCTAAACAACCATATACGGATATTATCAATTCGACTGTATTAGCAACACAAGCATGGCGTGCTGTTCGAATAATGAGAGAAGTGACTAATAGACTAAAATTGAAAGAGCAGGCATCGTCAGGTCGTGAAAAAAGTTGTTTTATACATTCTAACAGATTTGTCTTAAACATAGTCTTTGCAAAAATCGGGACAGAAGTTTTACTTGACCCTAATTTTAACTTCGACGATTATTTCACGACGACCTTACCTGCAATTATTGACCATATTGCTGAAGAGACAAAGGACAAAATGGAAGGGTTATTTCCTAATTCATTAGTACATCAGATTTTTAGGAACTACACAAAATGCAGACAGTTAAAAAACCAACTGAATTAGCACATGCCTGTAACATGGGTTTTGCGTCAGGCGAGTTGATATAAACTTGATGCTTTGTACTCCTTTTAAGTTCAGTTCTGGTTGACAGTTTTGAGCTCCGAAATCCGACCGAACGCTAAACCAGAAAAGGCTGGGCACTATGTGGAAAAACACTAAAACTATATAGATTATGCTAAAAGACAGAATTTACCTCTATAAAGAACTCGAAAAAATGAGAGATTCTAAATTCAATAGTTCGTTAGAAAAAAATTAGCTGTTACGTAGCTTTAATGCCGAAATACAGAAGTTCTTTAACAACATGTTATTTACCAGCAAACATATTGAAAGTAGTGTTATTTATTAAAATACAAATCGGGAAATTGAAATTTCTCATATGGGTGGTTTGGGGGAATGCGACTAAATTATATAATTCTGATATTCCACTATCTTTCCAGCAAGCTGATTTTCAAGGTATTCATTAGCACTATGTAATTCTTTGAGAATATAGTTTGCTTCCAATAAATAACTTGTTTTTCTCAATTTGTCCCAATGAGAAGGTGGCGGCTGTAAATTGGTAATACGGTCAGCCAGTTTTACCGCCCAGACTTCTTTTCCGCATTGCTTAATTCTTGAAATACAGTCAGACATTTGATCTTCTTTGGGCAAAACATCTCTTTTGGTCAATGCCAAAACACTAGTTGCAACTTCATTTCCAAATTCATTTGCCAATTCTTCAACTGTTATATGGGTATCTTCCAAAATATCATGCAACAAAGCTACTTGTATTGCGAATTCGGTATCAAATTCTTCGGTATGCGAAGCAGCAACCAGTATTTCCATAGCCACATTACTCAAATGTACTGCATAGGGTATTATACTGCCGGGTAAAGTTTGCTGCAATTCAGCATGTTTTTCAGCGGCATAGCGAATAGCTTTTTGATAGATGTCTTGAATACTCATATTAGCGGATTTTTAGGATATTGGGGATTTTTGGGGAAATGGCGATTCCAAACTAATCAGTTATAACTTCATCAAAATCACCTAAGTCAAAATCTTCCTTTAAGTTACCTTTAAAGATTGCATTAATCCGTCTTTTCTCGAAACATAGTCTTGATTTACAAAATATTCAAGATTAAAACCTCCAACTTCAATTTTATAGACTTTCTTCATGAAATCATCGACATTTTCATATTCGAAAAATAGCCGGGCTTTCAGCTCTTGTTCAAGCAAAATAATAAGCTGTTCTTCAGAAAGAAACATATTCAGAAAAACGATCAAATCACTTTCCGGCTCACCAGTCCTTATAAAATTGATATAAAATTCCAATGTATCCTTTAAGCTATGTAATGTATGTTCGCTTCTGTCCTCCTTATATGTGTTTATAGCAAAGCGTAAATCCCCACCTTCATGTATATAGAGGGCTAAATTGAGGAGTTTTTGTTCGACAGGAATGGATTTAAACTCATGACAATAACTATCAAAATAAGTTTTTCTGACAATCCACTCAAAATATTTATTTTTAAGCTCTTCCATAATCTTAATTAGGGTCTCCTGAATTTAGTCAATCAATTGATATTTAACAAAATAAGTTTGTATTTTCTTGTTATTTTCGGGAAAAAGTCGTACATTTATGGGCAAAACGGCTACATTATGAAATACAACTCGCAAGCAAAACAACTACGACTTGATATTTTTTCGGGCACACTCGAGAAATCGCTC
>Ga0208461_1000647_pt1 | contig 33419 bp, 26 predicted proteins | sample AD_JPNTR4_MetaG_FD_184448 | JGI IMG/M metagenome (GOLD analysis project Ga0208461, IMG submission 184448) | Active sludge microbial communities of municipal wastewater-treating anaerobic digesters from Japan - AD_JPNTR4_MetaG (SPAdes) (version 2) | ecosystem: Engineered > Bioreactor > Anaerobic...
TAACGATATCTTCGCTATTTGGTGAGTTGGCGTGTTTCGCCCCACAATAGCAAACTAATGCTTTGGGGATTTGAAACTTGTGTTGAAACCATCGATAAACAATCCATAGACGAGGTTCAACTAAACATTAATACTCTTCTGAACGATAATCTTTATTTGTGGAGCTATAATACGCAAACCAATCACCTACAAATTTCAGATAAAGCCTGTGAAGTGTTAGGAATTAAGCCATGCATCAAACAATTGAAAGAATTTATTCTAAAGTCGGGCGTAAAAATTTCCAAAGAAATCATACTGAAGATTCAACAAGGATTGAAACAAAACCGTCAATATAATTTCGATGCCAAGCTCTCGAATCCCAACACAACAATCACCGATATTCATATCTGTGTCCGAAGCATCAACAGAAACGATGTGCCGGTGATAGTTTATGGATATTTTCAGGACATAACCGAGAGGAAAAAAGCTGAAGAAGAATTAAGATACAGAACGTTGGAGTCGGAAATAAAGAGCATTGAGCTGCATAAAACAAACCAACGTCTTTCGGAGGCGTTCATCCGGCTCGAAAAGGTCAAAAATGAACTTGAACAACGCGAACAAAACTATCGTCAGATTTTTAATTCTACTTCCGATGCCATATTTGTCATCCATGCCAATACATTATTGTTACTGGATGTAAATCAAACCATGTTAGAAATGTATGGGTATAGCGACAAAGAGGAGGTATTAGGAAAACCTATTTGCAATTTTCTAGTCGATGGCGTGGAACAAAATTCTGAAATCATTGTAAAAGATTTTCGCGAAGTTATCGATAAAAACATTAAAAAAGTGTGTGAATGGCACGCCCGCAGAAAGGATGGAAGTTCGTTTTGGATGGAAGTGTCGTTGCAATCGGTAGATATCAACCATAATTTAACAATTATTGCATCAGCGCGCAATATTTCAACAAGCAAGGAATATAAAAAAGCTCTTGAGTATAAAACTCAGTTGCTACAGAATATTTTAAACATTGCTGCTCGGCTATCAACATTTGAGATTAATCCTATAGATACAACAGTAAATAAGGCCTTGGAAGATTTAGCCAAGGCAATGAACATCGAGAAGATAGTCATTTTTGATTATGATTTTCAGAACCGATGGTTGGATAAGAATAACGAGTACCCTCAGTCAAATACCATTCCTCAACAAATTTTTGGAGAGTATCTCCCCACAGAAATAAAAAGCACATTGTTAGGTGGCAGAAAAACGGATTATCTGACGATTTACCAAACTACCGATCATCCTTTTTACAATTTTATTGTTAAACACACAGGATTAAAATCAATTTTGTTGATACCACTATTCTATACTTCTGATAATGTTGGTATTATTGGTTTTGGCTCAACCAACAAAGAGCGTCAATGGACAGAGGATGAATTTTCGATCTTAAAACTATTTGCAACAATATTAATCAACCTACGCATTCGACACAATTATGAGGAGAATCTTAAGCAATCCAAAGATGAAGCCGAATTGCGCGAAAATAAAATACGATTATTGTTACAAAACTCCTCCCTGGGAATCCTCAATGTCAAACCCGACGGAACAATTCTGGAACTCAATCCGGCTGTTTTATCCATTTTAGGCTCACCCTCAGCCGAAGCGACAAAAAAAATAAATGTTTTAAATGCACAGCCACTTGTCCAGACCGGTTTTTCAGCTGATTTTAAGAAATGCGTTGAACAAAGAATAGCGGTGAAAAACGAAATGCCCTATACAAGTGTTTGGGGGAAGATGGTCAATGCCCGTTATATCCTTTCTCCGGTTATTAATCGCGATATTTTGGAGAGCGTTTTGGTTTACATTGAAGATTTCACTGAAATGCATCAGGCTCGGGAAAACCTCATTCGCCTAAAACGAAAAGCCGAAGAGAGCGATCGAATGAAATCGGTTTTTCTTGCCAATATGAGTCATGAAATTCGCACACCAATGAACGGAATCATTGGATTTGCCGAGCTGTTGAATGAAACAAACCCCGATGAAGAAACACGACGCGAATACACGCGAATAATCACATCCAATGCTTACCATTTGCTTGATTTGATTAACGACATCATTGAACTTTCCAAAATTGAATCAGGAGAAATTACCCCAAACCTTTCGGCGGTAAACATCAATGAGTTGATTTTGAATGTATATAATCTGCTCGAACCTATTGCTCGGAAATCAAATCTTAAACTTGCTTTTATAGCCGACTTTCCCACCGAGACATCCACGATAATTACCGACTCCGTTAAAGTTCGACAAGTGTTAATCAATCTTATAAACAATGCTATTAAATTCACCGATAAGGGTTCTATAACTTTTGGATATAAACGCAAAGGACAAGAAATAGAATTCTTCGTTAGCGATACCGGAAAAGGAATTCCTCCCGATCAGAAAGAGAATATATTTCAACGATTTGTACAACTCGACAATCAACCCAAGGTAAGCAGAACCGGTGCAGGATTGGGTTTATCCATAAGCAAGGCAATCGTAGAGTCCCTAGGTGGAAAGATCTATGTTGAGTCAACCCAAGGTATTGGTTCAACATTTTACTTTACCATTCCCTTTCAATTTATCACTGCTCAAAACGAATTTGTTTTGAAAAAAAGTAGCCCCCTTCAGGATAAAAAATTTCAGAATCGAAACATACTGTTAGTTGAAGACGATCCAATAAATCAATCGCTAATTTCAAAAATTCTCGAAGATTGTGGAGCAAAGATCTATTGCATGAATACCGCCGAGGATGCCATTGAGTTTGTCAGAAAAGAATCGAGTATCGATCTTATATTAATGGATATCAAGTTGCCCAAGATGGATGGATTGCAGGCAACGCGCGAGATACGAAAATTCAATGCAACCATTCCAATCATAGCACAAACAGCTTTTGCCTTTTCTGAAGAATTAAATAAAACCATTGCTGCCGGTTGTAATGATTTTATTACAAAGCCTGCTAAAAAGCAAATATTGATAGAGATATTGTCGAAATATCTTTATTAAATGGATCCCCAACGGAAAGTATTGATAGGGATTTCTAAAAGATCGAAGATGCGGTCAACTACCGTATCAGCTAATTCGTAAAAATCAGAAGGTTTGGAATAAAATGAAGGAGAGGCCGGACAAACAATACCTCCGCTTAAGGTAATTTGTTCCATATTTCGGAGATGAATGAGATTATAGGGAGTTTCACGAGGTACCACAATAAGTTTTCGGCGCTCTTTAAGCGAAACATCAGCGGCGCGGGTAATTAAACAATCAGAGGCTCCTGACGCAATCCTTCCTATAATGCCCATGGATGCGGGACAAATAACCATACCATGAAATAGTGAACTTCCCGAAGCAATGGGAGTAAAAAAATCGTGAATATCAAAAAGGACGATTTTTTCATGATTAAAAATTTCAACAGAGCCAATTTCATCGTTCCAAATCGATAATGCATTTTTAGAAAAAACCACCATAACCGAAGCTACATTGGCCGATGCAACCAGCTTTTGAAGTAACCTGGATGAATAAATCATGCCGCTAGCTCCGGAAATTCCGACCACTATTTTAACAGAATTTTGAATCATCTTAGCCTCATAAACACTCAAGTTTAACAAAATTAGTTAAAAAAGGTTTAATTATCAAAACCCGAAATCTTATTAGATTGATCTAGTTTATGCATCCTGTGTTATTAGATATTGGTCAACTAAAACACACCTTTAACCAAAAGCTACTGCAAGTATTCAAACAAAAGGAGGTTTTTTGGCGTATCTTTGTTGTACAAAATCCGATAAAATTCTTTCATATGAAACTCGTTTTTTCCGCCATTTCGTTAATGTGGATGTTCATTGTTACGCTTCTATCGTTAGCCGATTTTTCATCAACCCAGGTATCGTTATTTCCCAATACCGATAAAGTTATACATTTCTTGATGTATGCCATGATGACCATCTTTTTCCTTTCAAGGCTTCAGCTTGAAAATGGACTTACCGAAGGATTGGTTTTAACGATAGCAATTTCGTCAGCCATTATTTTTGGTGGTACCATAGAACTTCTCCAGGAATTCTACTCATTAACCAGAACTGCCAGTATCGGTGACTTCTTTGCTAACGCTCTGGGTTCTGTTGTGGCGGCTTTTGCTTATCATCGATGGTTGTGGGGGCCTATCCAGAAAAATTATGTTTTATCGGTTCAACAATCAAGTACCCAAAAATAACTATCGTTAAAAATTATAAATGAGGGGCAAACATAGCCCCTTTCTTTTTTGTTTAAAATTCACGATTTTGCTTTAAAAATATGAACCAGTGGATACTTAAACTCTGGAGAAACCTTATCTTTCGTTATTTCTTCGGCTTGGGATTTGGTGTGATGCTGTCGGTTGTATTAAACGATCTACCTATTTTTAATCAGCAGTTAGAAAAATTCGTATCATTCACTAACTACAATCAATGGTTAACAAACCTGACATATTGGCAGTTGAGCTTTTTAGGTGCACCGGTACATATGGACAACATGACAATAACGATTAATGAACATTCTTTCTATTTTGCTCATGGATGCTTGGGATTGCGACATCTGACAATCTTTGCCGGATTCATGATGGTTTATTTTGGGAAGTGGCATCATAAGTTAATCTATTGTTTGGTGGGATTTTTGGTTTTAACCTTTGCAAATATGATGCGAGCAAGTCTGATTGGTGTTGCTTTATGGATAAATCCGGGTTTGTTTGAACCGGTTCATCAATACGGAAGCGCTGTCGTGCTCTACGGAACCATATTTTTGTTATGGATAATTTGGGTCAAGAGGGAACACAAAAACAAATTAGCCACAGAAAGCAAATAATTCATCGATTCGAATAACTCGTTTATAAATAAAATTAAAACCTAAGTCAACCCAAGGTTAGAGAAGTGGAACAAAATGTGTATATTGACGTTTAAACAAATAACCAACAAGGCATGAAAACCTTCGACAACATATTTGCAATCAAAGATGACCCGTCGAAAGTAAGAGAAGGTGTTGTTTTAATATCAGAGCCATTTGGTGATGATATGTATTTTGGTCGTTCGGTTGTTTTGATTGTTGAGCATAGCAAAGATGGTACGGTTGGCTTTGTGTTGAACCGGACAATCTCAATTCAATTGAAGAATCTTTTTGGAGAACACAATAAACTTCCTGATATTCCCGACAACTTATCGTTAGGAGGACCGGTAGAACCCAACACGCTTCATTTTATTCACACTCTTGGTCCCCAATTGGGAAATTGTAAGCAAATTTTACCGGATATTTATTGGGGTGGCGATATTGAGAAAGTTTTATATTTAAAGAAAACAGGGTTGATTGACTCACGACAAATAAAGTTCTTTATTGGTTATAGCGGTTGGGCTCCAGGCCAACTTGCCGAAGAGATTAATCGCTCTCAATGGCTTATTTCGTCAATATCGCCCGGAAAAATCATCTCTTCTCCGTCTAACCTATGGGAGGAAACTATAAGAGAAATGGGAGAGCAATACAGAGTTTGGCTCAATGTTCCTGTTGATGCTCGTTTAAATTGATTCCGGAATATTAAAATGGCTAAAAATTAATGTTTTGGAATATTCGTTTTGAGGACGAGAGAAAATTGTTTCGCTATCGCCTTCTTCAATCAAACAACCGTTTTTCATGATAATAATCCGGTCTGACATGTATTTTACGACCGATAGATCGTGAGAAATAAAAAGGTAAGTCAGCGAGAATTCCTGTTTCAGATCGTTCAAAAGATTAAGAATTTTGGCTTGAACACTTACATCGAGTGCCGAAACAGCTTCATCGCAAATCAGTATTTTGGGTTTAGGAATTAAAGCTCGGGCAATGACTATTCTTTGGCATTGGCCTCCGCTCAGCTCCAAAGGTTTTCGCTTGCGATACGTTTCATCGAGTCCAACCTTTAAAAGCCATTTTGTCACCCATTTATCTACTTCGGTTTTTGTTAGTTTCGGGTAGTGTTCCGCAATAGTTTCTTTAAGTGTAAATCCTATGGTATTAGCCGGATTGAGGGAAGAAAACGGGTCTTGAAAAACAATTTGAATAAGCTTGCTTAATTGCTTTCGATTTTTGCCGATTTCTGACAAAGGGAAATGATTCAGGAGTAACGTACCTTCCACCGGGTTGATCAGGTTTAGAAGGGTGCGACTTAATGTAGTTTTCCCACAACCGCTTTCACCAATAAGTCCAAGAGTTTCTCCTTCATTTAGCGTAAGGTTGATATTGTTCAGTGCCCGGAATGTTGGTGAATTATGTTTAGACCGATATTCAACAGACAGATTTTTAACAGTTAAAATCGGATTTTGCGTGGAAATGATTTTTTGGGGGAAAATGGTTTTATTCGAGGCTATGTTTTTTTGTTGTATAATATCGTCAACTTCAGGTAAACGTACTTTTGCTTGGTTTAATGTTGGTTTACATTTCAATAGAGCACGGGTGTATTCTGAGACCGGATTTTTGAGAACCTGATTCGTAGTGCCATAATCCATAATATTCCCGTTTTTCATTACCAACAAGTCATCGGCGAGATATGAAACCAATCCCAGATCGTGAGAGATGAACAGGAGCGATAAGTTTTCGTTTTTTACCAACATTTTCAGTAGTTCAACAATTTCTTTTTGAACCGTAACGTCCAGAGCAGTGGTAGGCTCATCGGCGATCAGAACCTTGGGTGAGTTGAGGAGAGCCATAGCAATAAGGGCACGCTGACGCTGTCCTCCCGAAAGTTGAAATGGGTAGGAATTTAGGATTCGTTGCGTTGAATCCAACTGAACCTTGCGCAAGGTTTCAATGATCCGATGTTCGCGTTCCCGACCAGACATTGTTGGTTGATGAATGGCGAGAGCCTCCAGCAATTGTGTTCCGATTTTTCGGGTTGAATTGAAAGCACTAAGAGGATCCTGAAAAATCATTGACAGTGTGTTGCCTCGAAGCCGCTGATATTGCTGTTCACTCCATGTAGTAAGTTCAATTTTTTTCTCCTCTTCAAAGAATGTTATTGAACCGGATTGTTTGGCATTTGCCGGAAGAAGTCTCATAATACTCAACGCGGTCATTGATTTACCCGACCCGGATTCGCCGACAATTCCCAGCACTTTCCCGCGATCGGTCGAAAACGATATGTTGTTGACCACCGTTGTGTGGTTAAATTTTATTGTGAGGTTTTCTATGCACAATATCATTTTTTTTAAAAACTATAAAAGCCTAAAAGCAGGGAATATTGACCCAACCACTTGGTTATGTTTGTTTTTGTTTTCCATTACCGACCAGTGTTTCAATTGTGATAGCTGACGTTGGTCTAAAAGTTGAAGTTCTTTAATGGTTTGCATCACTGCTGGTGCAATTCTCCAGAGGTTTCCGTCGGTAAGCTTCAGGGCAATTCCCAAACGATTCACTTTCGAGGCAACGAGGTAAATGGCTTCTGCCCCAATTTTACCAATAAGTTTTCCTTGGGCTGTATGTATAAGTTCGGTACAAAATCCACCGGTTCCGGCTATCATAAAAGGATTGTCGGACATTGCATTATAAACCCGAAGGCATGCCTCGGCTATTTCTTTGGGCAAATAGGTTGGTGTCGCCAAATTAGCAAAAGCAGTGGCCATATTCACCATCGGAAGTCCATGAACAGGAGCTCCGCAACCATCGATGGCTATCACAATATCTTCCGGTTTTGTATGGGTCATTTGAGCAATGATATCTGTAATTAACCTTTGTAACGGATGTTGAGGATCAGTGTAATTTTCAACAGACCAGCCTTTGTATTTGCAAATGGCAAGCATTCCGGAGTGTTTTCCGCTGCAATCGCTGAAAAGGGGGCTTGATGCGTACCCATTTCGGGCCATTTCCAAGGCATAATCAACCTTGAGCGATGTTGTTGATCCGCACAAAAGATGCGTTTCATCGCAGCCGATTTTTGCCAGTATTTTTTTCACGGTCTCCCTATGTTGTTCTTCCCCAAAATGTGATGCCGACATGACGGCGAGTTCCTCGGGGGTAATCCCGAAATGATCGGCTGCACCACTAAGTATTACAGCAAGTGTTTGAAGGGGTTTTGCTGCCGATCTCATGTAGGTTTTGTGAAAAGGATCGCCAACCGATACAATTATCAATCCTTGGTTGTCGGCAACGGCAATATGACCATGATGGGTCGATTCAATTAAGTTGCCCCGAGTGACATTTACCAAAACTTCCGGACGGGTTGACATATCGCTATTGATAACCATAATATATTGTATTTTATCGATTTTGTAAGTTTTTCAGAACGTAAATGGTGCGATTATCTTTCGAAGCATATTCGATGATATCTAATACCATCAGATCAATTAATATTTTTTTGGCCTCATCCGACGATATCTTAGCTATCCGCGAATAACGCATCAGTGTTATCTCTCCGTGTTCCTTGAGGAAGTTTATCAAATCCTGATGTTCTTTGTTTAATTTCATGAGGATTCCTTTTTGAGAGCGCTTTCGTTTCCACGATTCAACCACTAATTCATTGGCAATAATATTGGTATCGCCTTTTCGCAGATAGGCTTTCCAACAGTTATGTTCATCGGGAGCATAATAAGGCTTCGATTTTCCGGGAAGAATTGTAACCTCAATTACGCTTTTGCCGTGAACATTCCAAGGTTTTACCACAGCTTTTATTTTGGGTCGTGTGTACAGTTCTATTGCCGCTTCAAGCATGTGAATTTCTTCTTCACTGCGAACGCCAGCTATTTTTCCATTATCCTTCACTCCGATTAAGAGCCGACCTCCTTCTGTGTTTGCAAAAGCAACCAGCGATCGGGCAATTTTTTTTGCATCGTTTATGGCAAATTTGAAATCTTGTTGCTGATGTTCGCCCTCTTCAATCAACTGCTCGATGTAATGTTTTTTCATGAATCAAAGGTACTGAAAATTCATTAACCTTTTATAGTTCTATGGATCGGATTAGCATTTGACAATTTTTGCAATCAAATTCTAATCGGTAACGTTTAAATTTATTAGCAATTGTAATGGGTTCCGGAAGTTGTAGTGCTTTCGCTGTCTCTTTTTTACATTTTCCCAGCTCATACAGCAAGCAATATTTTGTAGTCATGACAACGTATGATTTCTTTGAAGGTTTCGATACTTCAAAAGCGTCTTCAATGGATGTAACTCCCCGTTTTTCAAAAAATTGTTTCGCCAATGGATTAGCAATATTCCATTGATAATCAATACTCTTATAAGGATATTCTACCACTTTGATCATCGATACCGGGCGCGAATCTTTGTGCTGAGTTAGAATTTTTTGAGTTAATTGATCGAGTACCTCACGGCGAATTTCGTTGATTTCGGCAATGCTCAAATGAGGAACGGGCTCACCTTCTATGTTGATTTGGCTGGTAGAATAATGAGTTTCACCCAGTTTTGAAAACTGAATCATCCATGTTGCTTTGGCTTTAGATTGATTATTAGCCGGTGGAGCATCGATTTTAATCGTGTGATCAATTTTGGTTAGTTCATTTTTTGCCCTAATTGACAGAGCATTGCCATCAAAATGTAGCCAAAACGCAACATCCATTTTTCGCTTACGAGCGCTTCGTTCGACTTGTCTCAGAAACATTTTATCGTAGTTGCGATAAACTTCGGTTCCGATTTTTAATCCATCAGTTTCAGAGAACGTATAACTTTTACCCTGGATCCCAACAATGTTGGTCCCCAAAAGTTGATTGTTTGATAGATAACAGATGCCATCTCCGGTATTAAGTTCTTCGGATGTTTCTAAAGTGACTTTTTTGCCTTCAATTGCAATGACCTTTCCAATCTTTTGACCTATCGATTTTGGAGTTAAAAAGTTTACCAGTGGACGGCTACGCCCAAGGTAAAAATAGGTTGAAGTTTTTCGGGAGAAAGTACGTGAAGGGTTGGGATCAAAATCGAAATTGCAAATACCAACAGATGATCTTCTAAATTGAGGATTTTGAGAAATGAATTGATTCAGTAATTGATGATAATATGCCGTGATGTTTTTTACGTATGAAATATCTTTTAAACGTCCCTCAATTTTAAACGAAGTAATACCGGCATAAATGAGTTTATCGAGAACATTTGTGGTTTCTAAATCGTAGGTTGAAAGAATATGTTTTTGTTCTATGATTTTTGTTCCATCGGGAAGGAAAACATCGTAGGGAAGACGGCAAGGCTGCGCGCAGTTTCCGCGGTTTGCGCTTCTGTGATTAATGTCGGCCGACATGTAGCAATTTCCACTATAACATACACATAGAGCACCGTGAATAAAAGCCTCCAACTCTATCGTTGTTTTTTCACGAATTGCCCCAATTTGTTCAATACTTAATTCACGAGCCAAAACCACGCGGGAAATTCCGGTTTTTTCCCAAAAGCAGATTTGTTCTAATGTTCGGTTGTTAGCTTGTGTGCTCATATGAAACCGAATCGGAGGGAGATTGAGTTCAAGAATTCCGGGGTCTTGAATGATTAGAGCATCAACGCCGGCTTCCCAAAGTTCAATAATAAGATTTCTGACTTCTTCGGTTTCATTCTTATAAAATATGGTATTGACGGTGGCGTAAACTTTGCCGCCAAATTGATGAGCAAAACTGACAACTTGCTGAATTTCTTCAGTAGAATTTCCGGCATTTTCGCGAGCACCATATTTTCGTGCTCCCATATAAACAGCATCAGCTCCGTGGTAGAATGCTGCAATTGCGGTTTCCTTATTTTTTGCAGGTGAAAGTAATTCTAAAACCGGCATACTTGTTATGGATTTTTCTTCTTCGACCGGAAGATAATTCGTGAGTTGTTTCCCGTTTTCCCAGAAGATTCCGTTCTTCGATAGTATTTAGGATACGATGTTGATAAATAGCTCAGAAACCGATCAAAATCTAAGCGATTATGATTTCCGAATTGAGCAGCAAACTTTGTGAAAAAACTTAAAGAATCGGGAGTATTCGGGGAGGTAAAAAAATAATCAATCTCAGGCAAAAATTGAGTTTCTGCGGAAATATTTTTAGGATCTATTTCAAAAATTGCGGTTAATGTATGGAAGTTTTTTAGGTTTTCGCTTAATATGGAAAGAAATGAGGTGTTGAACAACGACACTCGATTATCTTTCGCATCAATGGGATACCAATAGAGTTTATTGTCTTCGATTCGGCAATCTCCGTTAAAAAACAAAACCAAATGTGTAGGTTCTTGCGATGATAATTTTGATGGGAGTTCGAATAATAAAAACTGTTCGAGAGAGCGCTTCATAACGTCTTTTTTTTCAATTACCTTAATCGAATAGTCCTCATTTATTGAATCAATTGGTTGAATATCAGTCTTTTTCGTTAATTGTCGTTTGCCCTCAAAAATAATCCACAGAAAATTTTTTGATACATCGTTGAATGACACATTTTGAGAGTTCAGAATAATACTACGCGATGATCGATTTCCAAAAATATCCTCTGCCATAATTATGATTGTGTCAGTCTGTGGTATGGCCAATAGGGTATCGATAAAAACTGTCCGTTGAGAGTGGAGTTGAACATTAATATCATTGATAGATACTTTGCTTATAAAATTTTGATCTGCTACTAAAAATTTTATAGGAATGCGTGTTAACTCTGTAAAGGATTGAACAACCTCGTTAGAATCAACAGTTGGTGAGAATAGAATAATTTCAGGATTTATTTTCTCCCTTTCAACAATCAGGTAATCCCATCGAAAGATGTTTCCGTAAATATCCGAAGTTTGAACAATTACACTATCGTTTGCCGGCCGTTTAATTTTGACAACAAAATCGTTTTGCCATGGGGTAAAATTGAAAAATCGTGCTTTAATGCCATTTATGGTTAAAGATTGCGGTAATACATTTTTAGAAATTTTACCGCGAATGAGAATAGAGTCGCTAAAGCTTTCAAGTATCAAAAATTTCTTATCCTTCTCCAGTGGAAAACTAATCTTTAGCCGAGGCGATGCAATTTCTCTTTGGTACTGTCCGGCGATTTCTCTAGCTCTGGCAATTTGCCATTCGGGGGTCGTACTATCCGCCAGTTCTAAAAACCTTTGGATGTCATTGAAATTTGACGATTCATTGCCAAGTCGCATTTGTAAAACCGCCCTATTGAACAAAGTGGAAACCCTGTTAGGATCAACCGACAAAATAAAGTTATAATCGTTCAGGGCGTTAAGTAATAATCCTTGAATTTGAAAATATCGTGCGCGCTTTTCAATATAATCCAAATTCGACGTTAGATTGTAAAGGGTGGTGGCCAATGAAATTGCCTCATTCCAACGGAACTCAGATACAACCAAGGATAGTTGGATATCTAAAAAATACTTGTTTCGAAATAGAATGATTGCTTTGGGCAGTAAGCTTTTTATCGACTCAAGATCACCCTGACGATTCCACAAATCAACGAGCGATATATAGGCATTCTGATTCAACGAGTCGGCTTCAATGGCTTGCCGAAAATAAATCGCCGCATAATCATAAAGCTCAAGGCTATCTGCAGCCAAACCTTTGGCGTAGATTAGCTTCGGATGTTTTTGTTCGGATTCAAATTGATCGATAAGCCAAAGAGCCTCTTGGGCATTGCCCGAATAAATTAAACCTAGTGCAAGAAAATAGGTTAGCGTATCATTCTTAGGGTATCGATCAATTGCTATTTGCAGAAGATTTACGATAATCGAATAATTTTTCTTCTGGAAATGCAATTCCGATATTCGATATAGAGCTTCTTTGTTGTAAGGGTCAAATCTAAGTGTTTTCTCATAAAATTTAAGTGCTTCGTCAGCCTGTTGCTGCTTATCGAAAATTTTTGCCAACCCCAAATATGCCTGTGATTGCTTATGGTTCCACAATATTGCATTGTTATAATTGGCAATAGCTTCGCGATATTTGCCATTCCTAAAGTTTTCTTCTCCTTTCTGAATCAGCCTTTTTGAAAAGAACCCCCCGACGCATGACGAGAGAAGAAAAGTGGCCAGCAAAACCCATAAAAATGGAAAGCGCATCATAATTTCGGTAGGGGTTTACTCTGTTTCGCGATAACTGCTAAAGTATTTTTTACTAACGTATTGAACTGGATAATACGATAAAACAAAGCCTATGGTTATAATGGTAATGAAAACCAAAACAAAGTCGGTTGCTATCATTTTAACCGGATAAGTATCAATAATTAGTGCCTCGCTTGAACCAATTTTAATGATACCAAACGTTTCCTGCAAATAACAAACTAAAAAACCCATGAATAATCCAATGATAGCACCTACAAAAGTAATAGCGAATCCGTCAATCAGAAATAATTTCTTCAACTGACTTTGTTGTGCTCCCAAAACTTGTAGCGTCCGTGAATCTTCTTTTTTCTCAATGATGAGCATCATCAAAGTTCCGACAATTCCAAAAGAAGCAATAATCATAATAAGTGTTAGAATGGCAAAAATAATCCACTTCTCGGCTTGTGTAACTTTATAGTAGAATTCGTGTTGTTGAATTCGGTTCTTTACAAGGTAGTTTTTACCCAACAAAGTTTGCAGTTCTTTTTGAGTCCTTTGAGCATTGGCCGACGGTTTTATTTTTATTGCTAACGAAGTAAATCCGGAATCGGCATCTAATAAATAATTGACAAAATTATACGGAACAACAACATATTTGCCATCAATCTCGAAATGAATACTAAAAACCCCTGTAGGGAACAAAGTTTCTGAGCGGAACGAATTTTCTGCTGAAACTATTGGTCCATCACTTTTTTGGGGAGCAAAAAAACGAAGTGGATAAATAAAGTTTATTCCAAAATGCAAATTTGAAGCAAGACCATGCCCAATAACGCAAAATCTCAGGCTATCATATTTTGTAAAAACATCCCCTTCGGTAATAGTGCTCTTCACCTGTGTCACATCCCACCAACTTTTGTCAACACCCATTACTCGTGCCGGATAGGTGATTTCGTCGTATTGCACCAATACGTTATCTTCCAACACACGACTAATGGCCACCACATCTTTGCTCGATTTAACCATAAAAATAATCGAATCCGATTTAGTGAAATATTTTCCTTTCACAGGTTCTATCGAAAAATCAGGGTCAAATTTCCCGTACAAGTCAAAAATCAGCGAGTTAAACCCATTGTAAACCGATAATATGATAATCAAAGCCATACTTCCAATGGCAATCCCCGTCACCGAAACCATCGAAATTCGATTTACAATCGTTTTACGCTTCCTTGAAGTGAAATATCGAAGAGCGATAAAAAGCTCAAATGGCATATTATTTTTTCAAAAGTTCATCAATGCGATCAATATAATCTAAACTATCATCGATAAAGAAACGCAACTCAGGTACAATTCGAAGTTGCTTCCCTACTCTTTTGCCTAATTCGAAACGAATCTTGGAAGAGTTCTCGCGTACCTTATGTAACACAGCTTCCTTATCGGTTGCCGGGAAAAGACTTAAATATACAGTTGCAATGCTTAAATCCGGGGAGATGCGTACAGTTGTCACTGTAAACATAACCCCAGGAAATATTTCATGCCCTATCCGTTGAAAAATTTCGCTTAAATCTCTTTTTAACAAACTCCTAACCCGCTCCTGACGATGTGATTCTTGATGGCTCATAATGTATTCTAATATTGTTTTTGTGGCAAAAATACTCAAACCTTTTAAAAAAATATTGTATCATAATCATTACTTTTGTGACGTTCTAAAACCAATTAAAAAATCACACCAATGAAAGTCAGAAGCATGTTTTTGCTCCTATTCCTATTTTTAGGAACTTTTGTCAAAGCTCAAGACCCGGCAAAAGAGGAACCAATGTTCAAATTTAAGTATTATGGTTATGTCAGTTATGAGGCATATCTCGATACCTATAACTCTGTCATTACAAGAGACGGAGAACTCTATTTGTATCCAAAGAAACCTAAATACGATTCCCAAGGGAATGATTTAAATAAGAACCTACAATTAAACATGTTATCCCTCCAGAGTCGTGTTGGTTCAAAAATTCAAGGGCCAGATGCTTTCGGAGCAAAAACTTCAGCCCTAATTGAAGCGGATTTTTTTGGCACTGCTGAAGAATACAAAAACCTGCTAAGGATACGTCATGCCTATATGAGTCTGAAATGGGAGAAAACAACACTATTAATGGGGATGTACTGGCATCCTTTGTTTACTCCTGAATGTTTTCCATCGGTTATCGGATTTGGAGCAGCCGTTCCCTACAATCCATTAAACCGTTCCCCGCAAATTAGGGTTGATTTTCAGGCGACGGATAATTTGAAGATTGTAGCCGTAGCATCCGAACACTCACAAGGCTATCATCATTCAGTAGGTCCAGAATTTTCACAGCGAAGCGCTGAAATACCCGACATCCAACTGCAAACGCACCTAAAAATAGCAAATACACTTTTGGGATTCGGAGCAGGATATTTTCAACAACAGCCCCTTGTTGGCAATCCCAACAAACCAACCGATAAGAAGGTTCACAACTTAAATGCACATCTGTTTTTCAACACAAAACTAGAACACTTTACCCTAAAAGGGAAGGCTATTTTAGGACAGAATCTCACGCCTTTTGTAATGCTTGGAGGTTTTGGTCGAATCATCGATGACATTACAAACGACACCACCTTTCGCTTTACATCCATCGAAACCTACAGCAGTTGGATTGATTTCGGCTACAACCTAAACCCTAATTTGAATCTGGGGCTCTTTGTGGGAATTAGTGGGAATTTAGGGGCAAATAAAAAAATCAAAGCCCAGAACAACGCCTATTTCTATGAACGCAATGCAGACATTTATCAAATGTATCGCATCGGGCCAAGAGTGTCCTACACTGTAAATAAATTACAATTTGCATTTGAATATTTCTTCGATCAGGCACAATACGCAACAAAATTCAACGAATATTATAGACCAAAGTCAGATGAAACCCAAAACGGAACAAATCACAGGGTTCTTTTCTCAGCAAAATATTTCTTTGAATAAAAAAATCCCCCATAAATTTTGGAGATAAAAAAAATAGTTTCTACTTTTGCACCCGCTTTCGAAGGGGAAACAGGAGGGTTTGAAGATGAAGATTGAGAGCGAGGGAAAAAGTAAAAAAAAGTAGGGGAAAAATTTGGAAGGTAAGGATAAAAAGTATTAACTTTGCAACCACTTTCGAAAAAAGAATAGGAGGCGTAGGGTAAGAGGGGGAGAAAAGAAGGATCTATGACATAGTTGCGAGAATATTGGACAGCACCGAATAGTGAGCGAGGAAAAAAATAGAAAGAACTTCATACAATGGAGAGTTTGATCCTGGCTCAGGATAAACGCTAGCGGAAGGCTTAACACATGCAAGTCAAGGGGGTTTATGGGTAGCAATACTTATAGATTACCGGCGTACGGGTGAGTAACGCGTATGTAACCTACCTTATACAGGGGGATAACACTGGGAAACTTGTGCTAATACCCCATGAGGTTATAGATAGGCATCTATTGATAATCAAAGCTTTGGTGGTATAAGATGGGCATGCGTGCCATTAGGTAGTTGGTAGGGTAATGGCCTACCAAGCCGATGATGGCTAGGGGTTCTGCAAGGAAGTGCCCCCACACTGGGACTGAGACACGGCCCAGACTCCTACGGGAGGCAGCAGTGAGGAATATTGGTCAATGGGCGGAAGCCTGAACCAGCCATTCCGCGTGCAGGAAGAAGGCCTTATGGGTTGTAAACTGCTTTTGAATGGGACTAACCCCGGAGACGAGATTTTCGGGATGCATGTACTGTTCGAATAAGCATCGGCTAACTCCGTGCCAGCAGCCGCGGTAATACGGAGGATGCAGGCGTTATCCGGAATTATTAGGTTTAAAGGGTGCGTAGGCGGAGAGATAAGTCAGGGGTAAAATCGTACAGCTCAACTGTGCCACGCCTTTGATACTGTTTTTCTAGAGTAGAATCGAGGTAGGCGGAATGTGCAGTGTAGCGGTGAAATGCGTAGATATTGCACAGAACACCGATTGCGGAGGCAGCTTACTAGGTTTATACTGACGCTGAGGCACGAAAGCGTGGGGATCAAACAGGATTAGATACCCTGGTAGTCCACGCTGTAAACGATGATCACTTGCTGTTGGCGACAGATAGTCAGTGGCAAAGGGAAACCGATAAGTGATCCACCTGGGGAGTACGACCGCAAGGTTGAAACTCAAAGGAATTGACGGGGGCCCGCACAAGCGGAGGAACATGTGGTTTAATTCGATGATACGCGAGGAACCTTACCTGGGTTTGAACGTATGTTGCATAGGGTGGAAACGCTCTTTTCCGCGAGGACTACATACGAGGTGCTGCATGGTTGTCGTCAGCTCGTGCCGTGAGGTGTCGGCTTAAGTGCCATAACGAGCGCAACCCTCATTGCCAGTTACCAGCACGTAGAGGTGGGGACTCTGGCGAAACTGCCGGCGTAAGCTGTGAGGAAGGTGGGGATGACGTCAAATCAGCACGGCCCTTATATCCAGGGCTACACACGTGTTACAATGGTCGGTACAGAGGGCAGCCACTTGGAGACAAGGAGCTAATCCCGAAAGCCGATCTCAGTTCGGATCGAAGTCTGCAACCCGACTTCGTGAAGGTGGATTCGCTAGTAATCGCGCATCAGCCATGGCGCGGTGAATACGTTCCCGGGCCTTGTACACACCGCCCGTCAAGCCATGGGAGTTTGGGGCGCCTGAAGTCTGTAACCGTAAGGAGCGGCCTAGGGCGAACCAGATGACTGGGGCTAAGTCGTAACAAGGTAGCCGTACCGGAAGGTGTGGCTGGAACACCTCCTTTCTGGAGCCACTAAGAAGTGGGTCTAATATTCTCAAGACATGTCGATAAAGATATAGCTTTGCCTGGACGGAAAGAGAAGGGCAAACCCAGGCCAAGAGGCTGGAAGATCTTTGACATTGAGGTATAGCGATAGAATAGAAAATATTAAGGAACAAAAGAAGGGCGCAAGGGGGATGCCTAGGCTCTCAGAGGCGAGGAAGGACGTGATAAGCTGCGATAAGCTACGGGGAGGTGCAAATGACCGGAGATCCGTAGATATCCGAATGGGGGAACCCATCCTGGATAAGGATATCCTGAGAAGGAGGCGAACCTGCCGAACTGAAACATCTAAGTAGGCAGAGGAGGAGAAAACAAAAGTGATTTTCTGAGTAGTGGCGAGCGAAAGGGAAAGAGCCCAAACCCACATAATCATGGTTATGTGGGGGTAGTAGGACTCACGCTATGGGGTAAACGACGAACTGGAACCATTTGGAAAGGTGGATCGAAGAGGGTGATAATCCCGTACAGGTAAGATAGTTTACTTTAGTGAGGATCCTGAGTAAGGCGGGGCACGAGGAACCCTGTCTGAATCGGCCGGGACCATCCGGCAAGGCTAAATACTCCTGAGAGACCGATAGTGGACGAGTACTGTGAAGGAAAGGTGAAAAGTACCCCGAGCAGGGGGGTGAAAAAGAACCTGAAACCTTGCGCTTACAAGCGGTCGGAGCACAGATATGTGTGACGGCGTGCCTTTTGCATAATGAGCCTACGAGTTATCGTATATAGCGAGGCTAATGTATAGGAGTACAGTAACCGAAGCGAAAGCGAGTCTGAATAGGGCGTTAAGTTATATGCGATAGACGCGAAACCTAGTGATCTACCCATGGCCAGGATGAAGTTTCGGTGACACGAGATGGAGGTCCGAACTGATAAACGTTGAAAAGTTTTCGGATGAGCTGTGGGTAGGGGTGAAAGGCTAATCAAACTGGGAAATAGCTCGTACTCCCCGAAATGCATTTAGGTGCAGCCTTAATAGAGTGTGATAGAGGTAGAGCTACTGATAGGGTAAGGGGGTTTCACCGCCTACCGCACCCTGACAAACTCCGAATGCTAACACATGGATATTAGGAGTGAGGGCACGGGTGCTAAGGTCCGTGTCCGAGAGGGAAATAACCCAGACCATCAGCTAAGGTCCCGAAGTTAATACTAAGTTGGATAAACGATGTTTTGCTGCCCAGACAGCTAGGATGTTGGCTTGGAAGCAGCCATTCATTTAAAGAGTGCGTAACAGCTCACTAGTCGAGCGGCGGAGCGCGGATAATAATCGGGCATAAAGTATTACACCGAAGCTATGGACTTACGAGAGTAAGTGGTAGGGGAGCATTCCAATGTTGCAGAAGCGATAGCGTGAGCTATGGTGGAGATATTGGAAAAGCAGATGTAGGCATAAGTAACGATAATGCAGGTGAGAAACCTGCACGCCGATAGACTAAGGATTCCTGGTCAACGTTAATCGGATCAGGGTAAGTCGGGGCCTAAGGCGTATCCGAAAGGAGAAGTCGATGGATAATTGGTAAAGATTCCAATACTACTATATAGAGGGAAGGAGAGACGGAGATGTGACAGCAACGCGTACTGACGGAATAGTACGTTAAAGGGAGTAGACGTTTCACGGGTTAAGAGCTAGTGATAGTTGAACCTGATAGTACCGGGAGGCTACGGTCGACTGGATAGTTTGCGTAAACGAGCTTCCGAGAAAATCTTCTACTGTTAATCTATATAGTACCCGTACCGCAAACCGACACAGGTAGTCAAGGAGAGCATCCTGAGGCGCTCGAGTGATTCATGGCTAAGGAACTAGGCAAATTAGACCTGTAACTTAGGGAAAAAGGTCTCCCTTGAAAGAGGGACGCAGAGAAATGGCCCAAGCGACTGTTTAACAAAAACACAGGACTCTGCTAATTCGAAAGAAGATGTATAGGGTCTGACACCTGCCCGGTGCCGGAAGGTTAAGAGGAGGTGTTAGCTGCGAGGCGAAGCACTGAATTGAAGCCCCGGTAAACGGCGGCCGTAACTATAACGGTCCTAAGGTAGCGAAATTCCTTGTCGGGTAAGTTCCGACCTGCACGAATGGTGTAACGATTTGGGCACTGTCTCAGCCATGAGCTCGGTGAACTTGAAGTAGCGGTGAAGATGCCGCTTACCCGCAACGGGACGGAAAGACCCCGTGAACCTTTACTATAGCTTAGCATTGATTTTGGGTAAGTGATGTGTAGGATAGGTCGGAGACTGAGAAGTTGGCTCGTCAGGGCTAATGGAGTCGCCGTTGAAATACGACCCTTTGCTTGCTTGGAATCTAATTCTGGGAATGAAGACAGTGCTTGGTGGGTAGTTTGACTGGGGTGGTCGCCTCCAAAAGAGTAACGGAGGCTTCTAAAGGTACCCTCAGCACGCTTGGTAACCGTGCGCAGAGTGCAATGGCAGAAGGGTGCTTGACTGTGAGACCGACAAGTCGATCAGGTAGGAAACTAGAGCATAGTGATCCGGTGGTTTCAGAATGGAATGGCCATCGCTCAAAGGATAAAAGGTACTCCGGGGATAACAGGCTGATCACTCCCAAGAGCTCACATCGACGGAGTGGTTTGGCACCTCGATGTCGGCTCGTCACATCCTGGGGCTGGAGAAGGTCCCAAGGGTTGGGCTGTTCGCCCATTAAAGTGGCACGCGAGCTGGGTTCAGAACGTCGTGAGACAGTTCGGTCCCTATCTGTTGTGGGCGTAGGAGATTTGAGGAGACCTGACATTAGTACGAGAGGACCGTGTTGGACAAACCTCTGGTGTACCTGTTGTGGCGCCAGCTGCACCGCAGGGTAGCCATGTTTGGAAGGGATAAGCGCTGAAAGCATCTAAGCACGAAGCCCGCTCCGAGATGAGATCTCCCACATAGGGTCGTTGGAGACTACGACGTAGATAGGCTACAGGTGTAAAGGCAGTAATGTCAAAGCCGAGTAGTACTAATCACCCGAAAGGTTTCTTAATAGAGCTATTGCTATACCTTAGATGTCAAAACGGAATTAGAAATAGAAGGCATTAAGGTGGTTAAAGCGTAGGGGATCCACCTCTTCCCATTCCGAACAGAGAAGTTAAGCCCTACAGCGCCGATGGTACTGCGTAAAGTGGGAGAGTAGGTCGCCGCCGATTTTCAAAAGGGTAGTCATGATTGACTACCCTTTTTTTGTTAATTGCAGATGCTGTTTATAAAACAAAAAAGATGGTATGTACCATCTTTAAAAATTTTCAAGGAATAATTCATAAAAAGAAATTTATTCGCATTTGATAACGCAATTGGCGCAACGGGATAATTCGCCACGTAGTCTATGGTTGACAAGACTTTCAATTCGATGTGAAAGCGGTTGAATTTTTATTTTTGAGACAATTTCATTGGCAAAAGCATACATTAATAACATTCGAGCCTCTTTTCTATCTATTCCACGAGCTTGCATGTAAAAGAGTGCGTTCGTGTCTAGTTGACCGGTGGTAGCTCCATGTGAGCATTTAACATCATCGGCGTAGATTTCGAGTTGAGGGCGTGAATTTACTTTTGTCGTTGGCGTTAATAAAAGGTTTTTGTTTGATTGATAGGCTTCAGTTTTTTGTGCCTCTTTATCAACATAAATTTTACCTGTAAAGGCACCGGTTGCGTCATCGTCAAAAATTCCTTTGTAATATTGGAAGCTTTTGCACGCAGGAGCTCTATGATGAATTTTTGTAAACGACTCTGCGTGTTGTTTCCTATCGGTCAAATTTAAACCGTATGCACTGCATTCTGTCCCCGATTGGTTGAGATTTACGTGCAATTCATTTCGAATCATTCCACCATGAAGCGTTATGATGTTGGAATAAAATCGACTGTGGGATAGTTGTTCTACGTAGATGGATGAAAATAAATTGTTTTCGTTGTGTGTATTTTGAGAAGAGTAATACTCTAGCGAAGCGTTGGATTCAAGATGTATTTCGGTAATATTATTGTTAAAGAATTTTGTAGGTGATAATGTGTGGTCACAGCCTATAATTTGAGCCTCCGAACCTTCTTCGGCCAAAATTATGTTGTGTTGATTTATTAAAAATGGTACATGTCCGATTGATGCATTGATAAGTTGAATGGGTTTATCGGCGCGTGCTCCTTTTTTAATGTGCAGAAAATATCCGTCGGTTAACATCGCTGCATTGATTGCATTGAAAGGATGATTCAAAGGTGCAATGCTAAAAAAATATCTCTCTAGCAACGTCGGATTTTTTTGCCATAGGTCTTTGATGGAATAAATTGTGATTCCTTCAGGTAGAGGAAGATATTCCGGATAAAGGTATCCGTTAAACAGGAAAATTCGATAGGTATCTAAATCGGGAACATCACAACGAAATATTTCGTCGATGTTTGATATTTTGGATAACGTAGTGGGTGATAAATTCCAATCAACTTCAAAAACTGTATCGAGTTTTGTATATAGCCAATCTTCATGTCTTTGTGTCGGATGCCCGTTGTCTTTTAAATAAGTTATTGCGTTGTTTTTGAGAAACTTATAATGATTGCTTGCAGGAGTCTCTTCTTTGGCTTTTGCCAGAAGTTTTTCTATAAAACGATTATTTTCCATGAGACATTAGTTATTTTACCCAATCGTATCCTTTTTCTTCAAGTTCCAAAGCCAGTTCTTTAGTTCCTGATTTAATGATTTTTCCGTTGTATAACACGTGAACATAATCAGGGACAATATAGTCAAGGAGTCGTTGGTAGTGGGTTATAACAATAATCGCGTTGTTGGCGTTTTTAAGTTTATTAACTCCGTTGGCAACGATTCGTAATGCGTCGATATCTAAACCACTGTCGGTTTCGTCGAGAATGGCTAATGTTGGTTCGAGCATGGCCATTTGAAAAATCTCGTTCTTCTTTTTTTCTCCTCCGGAAAATCCTTCGTTGACCGAACGATTGGTTAATTCACTGTCGATACCGACCAGCTCTTTTTTTTCTCTTAATAACTTAAGAAAGTCGGCTGCCGACATGGGTTCAAGTCCTTTGTGTTTCCGGTGTTCATTAACGGCTACTTTTAAAAAGTTTACCATGCTAACCCCAGGAATTTCAATAGGATATTGAAAACTTAGGAAGATACCTTCGCGACTGCGTTCTTCAGGAGCCATTTCAAGAAGGTTTTTTCCACAATAGGTTACTTCTCCATGTGTAACGGTATATCGTTCGTTTCCGGTTAAAACGGCCGACAGTGTGCTTTTCCCAGAGCCGTTAGGCCCCATAATAGCATGTATTTCTCCGGCATTTACTGTTAAATCGATTCCTTTTAGGATTTGTTTCCCTTCGATAGACGCATGTAAATCTTTTATAGTAAGAATATTTTTCATGTTTGTTAAATTTTCATTATAAAGTAAAAGCTAAAAAATTATGCAGATGTTGTGGAACGTAATTTTATTAAAGCTGTTTTTCTTTCGATAATGATTTTCTTGATTTTATCAAAAGATAATATCCAACCGATAACACTAAAACTAGTGCTGCCATTGATGCTAACAGTTGGAAACTGGAATTGTCGAAGTTGATTATGATGACTTTGCGAGCAACGGCTATAAGGACTACAAGAATAATTACTTCGGCATTGAGAACATCTTCTCTTAAATAAAGTTTTACTGTTTCGAAAAGTTCAAGGCCTATTAAAACATTAAAAAACAGACCGAATATCTTTGTCAATTCGTCTTTGTCTAAAAGGAAGTGTACTTCGCTAACCGAAAAAATCAGTTCTTTGACTATATAGATCGCTAATTCAATGGTGGTAAAGAAAACAATTAGCCCCATAAGCCCTATCAAGAAGAGTATGATGCCTCGTTCAAAGTGATTTATGATGTTGTTTATTTTCTTTATATTCATATTGAGTGTGTTTTATTAACCAACACTTCCTTCAAGGCTGATTTGAAGTAGTTTTTGAGCTTCAACGGCAAATTCCATGGGAAGCTGATTTAATACTTCCCTGGCGTAACCATTCACAATAAGACCAATAGCAGTTTCGGTATCGATTCCCCGTTGGTTGCAATAAAAAATTTGGTCTTCACCGATTCTAGAAGTTGTTGCTTCGTGTTCTACAATCGATGAGTCGTTTTGAATATCCATATAGGGGAAAGTGTGAGCACCACACTGATTTCCCATGAGAAGCGAATCACATTGGCTGAAATTGCGAGAATTCTCAGCTCTTTTTACAATTTTTACTAATCCACGATAACTGTTTTGACTTTTGCCGGCCGATATTCCTTTTGATACAATGGTACTTCGTGTGTTTTTACCAAGATGTATCATTTTGGTTCCTGTATCGGCTTGCTGGTGATTGTTGGTGACAGCAACGGAGTAAAATTCTCCTACGCTATTATCGCCCATAAGAATGCAGCTTGGATATTTCCAAGTTATGGCGGAACCGGTTTCTACCTGTGTCCAAGAAATTTTTGAGTTTTCACCGCGACAGAGCCCTCTTTTTGTAACGAAATTATAAATCCCACCTTTGCCGTCTTTGTCTCCAGGATACCAGTTTTGAACGGTTGAATATTTAACAAAGGCATCATTTTCGGCAATGATTTCAACTACTGCGGCGTGAAGTTGATTTTCGTCGCGCATGGGGGCGGTGCAACCTTCAAGATAGCTAACGTAGGCATTATCATCGGCGATAATTAAGGTTCGCTCAAATTGTCCGGTGTTGGCAGCATTGATACGAAAATAGGTGCTTAGCTCTAAAGGACATCGGACGCCTTTGGGGATGTAAACAAACGACCCGTCGGAAAATACGGCTGAATTGAGCGCTGCATAAAAGTTATCGTGAGCAGGTACAACTGTCCCTAGGTATTTTTTGATTAGGTCGGGATGCTCTTTTATGGCTTCGCTGATGGAGCAAAATATGATCCCTTTCTCTGCCAAAGTGTTCTTGAAAGTAGTTTTTACTGAAACACTGTCCATCACTGCATCGATAGCAACCCCGGCAAATATCTTTTGTTCTTCCAATGGAATTCCTAATTTATTGAAGGTTTCCAATAGAGCAGGGTCAACTTCATCGAGCGATTGATGTTTTGGACTGGTTTTGGGTGCAGCAAAATAGATAATATCCTGAAAATCAATCTCAGGAATATTCAAATGAGCCCATCGAGGTGGTTTCATCGACAGAAATTTCCTATAGGCATCTAATCGAAACTCAAGCATCCATTGTGGTTCTTGTTTGAGTTCTGAAATGGTTCGAATGGTTCTTTCATTTAATCCTTTCGGTATGGTTATGGTTTCAATATCGGTTGTGAAGCCGTATTTATACTCCGAGTTATGTAGATCATTAATGATTTTATCGGTTTCCGACATAATTTTATTTTTCGATAATTAACAGATTAGTGGCTCAAATGTTTCAAAATTCATGCAAAGATAATGATGGTTTCGCATAAATTTGATGATTTAGACAAAACAGTCTTTAAATATAAAATCCCCACCACATTTGGCAGGGATTTTTCAGAGGCTATTTTTTGACTTTAAATTGTTAGTATGTCTTTCTCTTTGTTAGCCAGTAGTTTATCTATTTTTTCTGAAAAGCTGTCGATCAACTTCTGAACCTCTTCCTCGGCATCTTTAGCTAAATCTTCTGCCAAACCGTTTTTTTGGAGCTTTTTAATTTCTTCGATGGTTTCTCGTCGAGTGTTACGTATGCTTACACGTGCAATTTCGCCTTCGTGCTTGGCTTGCTTCACAAGCTCTTTGCGTCGCTCCTCAGTTAAAGGTGGAACATTTATGATGACAACTTCTCCGTTATTTGATGGATTAAATCCCAAATTGGCTGCCATAATTGCTTTTTCGATAGCATGCAACAGACTTTTTTCAAATGGTTGGATGCGAATGGTTCGGGCATCGGGGACGCTAATGTTGGCAACCCTTTTTAGCGGGGTGGGACTACCGTAATATTCTACTAATTTATCTTCAAACATTGCCGGATTTGCTCTTCCCGCTCTTATTTTCGACAAAACTTTGTCAAGATGTTGAATGGCAGCATCCATCCTCTCTTTTGCGTCTTCCAAATATAGTTCCAGTTCCTCGTTCATAGACAAACATTTTTTCAAAGTGCCAATATACATATTTTTTTGGTCAATCATGTTAAGGAATATAAAATTTCGCCTGACAAGCTTGTGTAATGGTTTGAGATGATGAAACTTTTATTTGTGAAACATTTTCAATATTTTCGTAACCGGAATTTAAAAGGTTTTTTATTACTTTCGTGTAACCACAAACGCTTGATTGGATGAAAAGAAATTTAAATCGATGGATATTTCCAATATTAGTGGGCTTAACATTTTCGTGTGTTCCAAAACGACAATTTGTTGAGTTGGAGATGAAAGCTGATCGTACCATTCGGGATCGCGATTCGTTGAAGGCTATAAATGCACGCTTAACGGTTGAAAACACTGAGTTAAAATCGGAACTTGGATTGCTGCGCAACGATGCTCAGCAATCGCGCGATAATTTGGCTGAGCAAATTGATTCCATGCGTTTTTATCGTAGTCAATACAATTTGCTCTCTTCCATAAATCAGGAATTGGTACGACGAATCGATGAAATTAATCGAGGTGTTGAATCGGAAAATCGTCAGATGCTGAGTGAATTGATGCAACTGAAGGAGGATTTGACCTTGAGGGAGGAAAAGCTGCGAAAGCTACGGGATAGTTTATCCGTTGAAAGGCGTAATTTAACCATGATGAAAGCTCGACTTGATGATCGAAATCAAATTCTCACTTCCTTGGATTCATTATTGAAAATTAAAGAACAAAACCTTGCTGAACAGAGCAAGAAGATAGCTGAACTTCAGGATGTTTTGCAACAGAAAGATCGTGCAGTTTCTGAATTGAAGGATAAAGTAGCGAAGGCACTCGTAGGTTTCCAAAACGAAGGGTTAAAGGTTGAACATCGCAACGGAAAAGTTTATGTGAGCATGGATGAAAAGTTGCTCTTCAAATCGGGGCGTTACGATATTGATGGACGGGGAAGAGATGCTTTGAAGCGTTTATCAGAGGTTTTGGCCGAGAATAAAGACGTTAATATCATTATTGAAGGACACACGGATGATGTTCCATTTAATGGTCGCGGCGAGATTAAGGATAATTGGGATTTGAGTACTAAACGTGCAACTTCGGTTGTGCGGGTTTTGCTAGAAAATAAAGGATTGTCTCCTGACAGAGTTATGGCAGCGGGACGAGCGGAGTTTCAACCGTTAGTGAAGGGAAAAACCCCCGAAATACGAGCAAAGAATCGTCGTACAGAAATTATTTTAACTCCCAAGCTCGATGAGTTACTTAAAATATTGGAAGCCAATTAATTGTAAAAAAAGCTGCCTTATGGCAGCTTTTTTTAATAATCATCATCATCGTAATCATCATCTGCCATCTCTTCGGGCTGATCGTAGTCATTGTAAGAATCTTCCATGTCTTCGTCAGTGTCCGGATACTTTTCTTCATAGGCTTCCTTGACTTCTTCTTTGAGAACTCCAAATGCATCAAAATCATCATCATCCTCCACAATTTGGAGAGCTTCCGATTTTGTCATTTTTATCAGATAGTAAAAGTCTTCGGTTTCAAAAGGCAGTGCACTAATAAGCCTCCCCTCACGATCGGTGTAAGTGATTAGATGTTCTGCATATCCTGCCGGATAGTGCAGTTTGATCTGCTCTTTTTGTTCGTCAGTTAACTTCTGGTAGTCCTTGATTACTCTGGGTTTACTTTTATTCATAGGTTATTTTGTTAGTTATTTTTATCGATTTGCTAAAGATCCTGAGTTTAGGGATTGCGTTTTCTGGTTTTCAAATATCAATTTTTTTTGAAAACAAAGCATGAAAGAGAAACTTTTTTTATCAATTTTTAACCTATTCTTGATCAATCTTGTTTACCGATAACATCAAAACCGATTTGATAAATTCATCAAGATCACCATCAAGCACTGCTTGAACGTTTGACGTTTCGTATTCTGAGCGTAGATCTTTGACTAGTTTGTACGGATGCAAAACATAGTTACGTATTTGTGATCCAAAGTCGATTTTTTGTTTCGATTGCTCAATTTCGGCTTGTTTGGCTCTTTTTTTCTGAAGTTCGAGTTCATAGAGCTGCGATTTGAGTAATCGAAGGGCATTTTCGCGATTGTTATGTTGCGATCGGGTTTCGGTGTTTTCGATCATGATTCCGGTGGGTAGGTGACGAAGACGGACACCGGTTTCAACCTTGTTCACGTTTTGACCTCCGGCTCCTGAAGAGCGAAATGTGTCCCACTCAATATCGGCAGGGTTAATTACAATTTCAATCTCGTCATCGATAAGCGGAGTTACATAAACTGAAGCAAACGATGTTTGCCGTTTATTTTGTGCGTTAAATGGAGATTGTCGCACCAAACGGTGAACTCCAATCTCGGCCTTTAAATAGCCAAATGCATAATCCCCTTCGATCTGAAGCGTTACGGATTTAATACCGGCTTCATCTCCCGGCGTACAGTTGATTTGTGTGACCTTATAGCCTTTGCGTTCAGCATAACGGATATACATCCGCATGAGCATTTCAGCCCAGTCGTTGCTTTCGGTTCCTCCTGCACCTGAGTTAATTTTTAGAATGGCTCCCAGCCTATCCTCCTCGCTTTGAAGCATGTTTTGAAATTCTACGTCCTCAATGATCGATAACGCCTTTTGGTACTGTTGATCCAACTCTTCCTGTGTAGATTGTCCCTCTTTGAAAAACTCGAGCAATACTTCTAAATCGTCAACAGTTTGTTCTACATTCTGATACAGAATAATCCATTTTTTCAAACTGTTGATTCTTTTTAGCTGTTTTTCGGCTTCTTCTTTTTTATCCCAAAATCCGGCAACGTGCGTTCGGAGTTCTTCTTCTTCGAGTCTTATTTTTTTGTTATCGATGTCAAAGATGCCTCCTCAACGCTTCCTTGCGTTTTATAAGCTCCTTAAAATTATCAGGTGTAAACATGAGTTGGAAATTTTGGGCAGCAAATGTAATAACATTGTTTTTTACCAACAATAGGATTTGTAAATTTTAATTGTTTGTGCGAATGAAATCAACTTTGGATTTAGATGAAACCAAAGTGGATGTTTTAAGAAATATGATTTTATGGCTAAAGGGCTGTATTTAGCAGTTTGCCGGATTTTAGGAGGCTTATAAACCATTTATTTTGTAGGATCTTTTTGAAAAAATCGAGAGAGTTTCTTGAGTGAATATCGCTTCCGATGAATGAGATCATTTGGGCATCAATAAGTTTCTGTGCTGTTTTTTGGGCATCGGGGCCATAAAATCCCAGCAGGCTGCCTATGTTTAATTGAAGTAAAACTCCGCGGTCAATAATTTTTTCGTATTCCTGCATTCCGGTTGTAAAATAGGGGTATCGTTCAGGATGGGCTAAAACCGGGTTATATTTTTCGAGCTGCAGTTCGAAAATGATTTGATAGAATTTCTCCGGTGGCGATATGGTTGACATTTCGACCAAAAGGTAGTTTTTCCCAAAGGTTAGCATCTTTTGTTTGTTAATAATGTTTTGGTGAAAGTCAAAATCGATGTAATATTCGGCGGCGGCTTCAATTTCAATTGTCAGACCGGCATCGGTCGCAGCATTTCTTAGGTGGACAAGTTGTGATAAAATATTATCGGGAGTATTCCGAAAAAAGTCGCTTTGTATGTGAGGAGTGGTAATCACTTTACGGTATCCGTTTTCCTGAAACCATTGAAGGATTTCGAGGCTTTCTTCCATGGTGGGTGAGCCATCATCGATAGCAGGAATGATGTGCGAATGGATATCGACACCAATACTCGAAAAATCTTTCAATGTTTCGGAATTGTTTCCAAACCACATAGTTATCTTAGATGATATTGTTTTTTGTAATATTCTTGATATTCACCACTAATGACACTATTGAGCCACGCTTCGTTAGCCAAATACCAATCTACGGTTTTTCCCAGGCCTTGTTCGAAACTTACGGTAGGTCGCCAACCAAGTTCGCGGGTTATTTTTGAAGAATCAATGGCGTAACGAAGGTCGTGCCCGGCTCTATCTTTCACAAATTGGATGAGTTGTTCGCTTGTTCCCTCAGGACGACCGAGTTTTTTATCCATGATTTTGCATAGTAAGCGGATTAGATCAATGTTTTTCCATTCGTTTTCTCCACCAATGTTATAGGTTTCGGATATTTTGCCCTGATGGAAGACTAAATCGATGGCTGCAGCATGATCTTCAACATAAAGCCAGTCTCTTACATTTTCCCCTTTCCCATAGATTGGAATGGTGAGATTATTCTTAATGTTATTTATGGCTAACGGGATAAGTTTTTCCGGGAATTGGTTTGGGCCGTAATTGTTGGAGCAATTGCTAATGATAGTCGGAATTTTATAAGTATCGTGGTAAGCTCTGACGAAATGATCCGAGGATGCTTTGGATGCCGAGTACGGACTATGTGGATCGTAGGGCGTTTGTTCTGTAAATTTACCCGTGTTTCCCAAGGAGCCGTAAACCTCATCGGTGGAAATGTGGTAAAAAAGTTTATTGTCAAGGTTATTTCGCCACTCATCGCGAGTTGCATTAAGAAGTGTTACTGTGCCTACCACGTTGGTTTGAATAAATTCCATGGGGTTGGCAATTGAGCGATCCACATGCGATTCGGCTGCGAGATGAATGACGCCATCGAATTTATATTGAGTAAAAAGTTTGGTTAATAATTCTTTATCACAGATGTCGCCTTTTTGAAAGATATAGTTTGGCGATTTTTCGATATCTTTAAGATTTTCAAGATTCCCGGCATAAGTAAGTTTATCGAGGTTTACTATAGTATAGTTCGGATACTTTTTAACAAACCTGCGCACTACGTGTGATCCAATAAAGCCGGCTCCTCCGGTGATTAAGATTTTTCGGTTCATAGAGTTGATTTCTTTGAAACAAATTTACTCTGAAATTTTGAATTTCGTGAAAACAAAAAAATTAACGATAATAAAAATTCAAAATTTATTCTAAATCGAAAAAAGCTGCCGATAAAGGCAGCTTTTAGGAGCAATTCAAAAAAGTTGATTAATAGATTTCAAAGTCAAATTCCAATCGGGCGTTTATTCCGTTGAGGTTCAGTAATGTTTCGAAATGTTGAATGGATTTTTGAATCCAACGATTTTGCGAAAGAATATTTGCTGCATCGTCGGTTGGATTGAAAAGTTGTTCAAAAGGATCTTTGACTTCCGGTAGCTCCTCAATTCGGTAATCACTGATTCTTGCTTTTTCTGCAGCAATAGCAATAGCGTCGTATAATCCGCCATAAACATCAACCAAGCCGATAGATTTGGCATCGATGCCGCTCCAAACACGCCCCTGGCCGATGTTGTCGATTTCGTCATAACTTTTATTTCTTGCCTTAGCTACGTGGTTTACGAATGTTTTATAAATGAATTCGATTTGTTGTTGGATAGCATTTTTTTCTTCTGCCGAAAGCTGACGGAACGGTGAGCCGAAATCAGCGTTTTTAGCTGTACTGACGGTGCTGATGTTGATCCCGAGTTTGGAATTTAGCAGCTCTTTTGCGTTAAACAACAATCCAAATACTCCAATAGACCCGGTAATGGTTGTGGGTTGAGCTACAATAGTGTCGGCCGCGCAGGCAATGTAGTATCCACCTGATGCAGCAACGTCGCCCATGGAAATGATCAGGGGCTTTTTCCCTTTGGTAAGGAGAGCTTCGCGAAGAATGATTTCCGATGTTAGAGCACTTCCACCCGGACTGTTAATCCTTAGGACGATCGCTTTTACCTTTTCGTCGTTTCTTGCTTTTTCAATGGCTTTGGCTATATTTTCAGTTCCAATTTCGGTGGTAGAACCTTTACGCATTCCAATCTCTCCCTGAGCATAGATGACGGCTATTTTTTCTTGTTCGGTGATCAATTTTTCCGATTTTTTGTTCGAGCTGGGTTCGTAATCGTAAATACTAATGTTAGGAAAGGTTTTATCCTTGGTCTCTTCCGTTTTTGCAACGATAAATTGCTTGAGTTCATCAAAGTAAATTAACGAATCAACGATCTTATTTTCAAAAGCCGATTGGGCGCTGCTCAGAATTAAATTATCGGCTAGGGTCTGAAGTTTTGTTGTTTCAACGCCTCTTGACTCGCTAATTTTCACCAACATGTGTTTCCACATGGAGGTTAAGAATGTAGCGGTTTGAAGCCTGTTTTCCGGACTAATTTCATCGAGAATAAACGGTTCAACAGCCGATTTAAATTTCCCATGGCGTATTACTTGTGGCTCTACCCCAAGCTTCTTAAGTGTGTTTTTGAAAAGCATGATTTGTGCCGATAATCCTGTGAAAACAACATTTCCTACGGGATTTAGGAAGATTTTGTCGGAAGCCGATGCTAAATAATATCCCTTCTGAGTGTAGAAATCGGCATAGCTGAAAACAAATTTTCCTGAAGATTTGAAATCAATCAGGGCATTCCGTAATTCTTCAACGGTAGCCATTCCGGCATTTAATAGTTCGGGACGGATGAGAATTCCACGAATATTTTCATCTTCTTTGGCCGATTTTATTTTAGCTAGAAGAGAATTAAGTCCAACTTTTTTGTCGGTTTGGATTTCATCGAAGCCGCTGCCAAACAGTTTGTCGAAAAAATTCTCCGAAGTTCGATCAACGATAGTACGGTTTAGTTCCATAACCAACACAGAGTTAGGTTTAGCTACTTTAGTTTGTTTTTCCCCGATTGTGGATAATCCGGTTATCAGGCCGACGAAGAGAAAAAATCCTACTATTATCGCTAGAAAAAGCGCTAGTAAGGTTGCTAAGAAAGTGCGAAAGAAGGTTTTCATAGGCGTTGGATTATTGTTTAAAAATGGTTTTCATATCTATAGTGTTAACTTTTCCATATTTCTGCAAATCTTTGGTCGAAAAACCTTTGGTGTTACCTGCAATAGCAATAATAATCGGACGATTTTTTACTTGTTGAGCATAGAAGTCAACGATTTCATCGAATGAAAGGTTCTGATAATGTTCATATTTCTTTTTGCGCGGATCGTTAGGATAACCTTGGTCTAACCAATTGGCAACGGTACTGCTTTTTGATCGGAAATTTGGTTGATTAGCATTGATTGACAGCGTGAGACTTTTTTGAATGGATGTAATCCGCTCGGTTTTTTGGGGCATTTCTTGCAGGATTGAAACATAGGTGTCAACAGCATCAAGGGTTTTATCCGATTGCGTTGAAAGCCAACCGCTGAAATGACCGGGCAGGGTATCGAAGAGTGATGGAATATATCGGCCGCTTGCTCCGTAAGCAAGGGAGCGAAATTCGCGAATTTCCTGGAAAATGATGGATGCCATACCACCATCAAGATATTCATTGAACCCGTCTAATCGATAACGATCTGCTTTGGGCATTGTGCCCCCGACAACATAAAAGTTGATTTGACTTTGAACGGCTTTCGGATAATTGCAAACAAATATAGTGTTTTCCGGATATGATTTTATTGTTTTTTCTTTGATGGGAAGCTTGGGCAGTGGTTTCTCGGTAAAGCTCAGGTGTGGAGCTATGGCCTCTACTATGACATCTCGATTGGTTTTACCAATGAAAT
>Ga0208461_1000651_pt1 | contig 33318 bp, 17 predicted proteins | sample AD_JPNTR4_MetaG_FD_184448 | JGI IMG/M metagenome (GOLD analysis project Ga0208461, IMG submission 184448) | Active sludge microbial communities of municipal wastewater-treating anaerobic digesters from Japan - AD_JPNTR4_MetaG (SPAdes) (version 2) | ecosystem: Engineered > Bioreactor > Anaerobic...
GTACTTTGCGGTCAAAATCCGAATAAACAAAGTTCAGTAATATTAAGTAACGGCACTATCTCACTCGAAATCAGTAAGGCGGGTGCAGCTATCGTTAGTTTGCAAAACGGGGGTGGAGTAAATCCCCTCTCGTGGAAACTGACCAAAGAACAAATGCCTGTTAATAACCGGTCGGGGGCTGTTTTTCAGGGACATTTCCTATGTACCGGTCGGTGGGGAGCGCCTACCGAAGGTGAAATGGCTGCCGGAGTACCGCACAACGGACAAGCTGCACGCGACAAATGGAAGATTCTGAAAAAAACATCCACAACTGTTGAAATGTACATCAAAGCGCCTTTGGATGGCATTGAAATTACCCGCAAGGTGGAATTGGATCAAAACGGATGCGGATTTCAGGTAACCGAAACTTTTTACAACTATACGAGTATAGGTCGTCTGTTCAATGTAGTACAACACGCCACTGTTGGGGCACCGTTTTTAGACGATAGTCTGAAGGTTTTTTCCAATGCAACGAAAGGATTTATGCAACATTTGTCCTATCCGAATCCTTATCAACATTCCTATAATTGGCCAATGGCGTACAACAGCAAGGGTGTCGATTCTATCGATTTGCGTCGATCCGATACGCCCGATAGTTATGTTTCCACGCATATTTTTTCCGATAGTGTTGGTTGGGTGATGGCGGTTTCGCCAACACATAAACTAAGTTTGGTTTATGCATGGAAAACCACAGCATATCCCTGGATAAATATTTGGCATCAGCGCGTGGAGGGAACTCTGTGGGCTAAAGGTCTTGAATTCGGCACTACTGGCATTGGTCGTTCATATCAGGATTTGCTCGCACACGATACAAGTTTTGAAGGTCGAAATTCTTTTGTATTTTTGGATGCAAAACAAAGGCTCACCAAAAGCTACCAATGTTGGCTTGTAAAAGAAACAGATAAAGCTGAAATAATAAAAAATTTAAAAATAAAATGAGAAATAACGTTTTGATAATTAGTTTTTTGCTTTGTGTTGGAGTAACCATACATGCACAAATCAAAAATCCGCAAACCGAAGCTGCCATGCGTTTGCAGGCGCGTGAACTTGTAAAGCAAATGACATTGGAAGAAAAAGTGGGTCAGATGCTTTACACTTCTCCTGCTATAGAACGACTGGGGATTCCGGAGTACAACTGGTGGAACGAATGTCTTCATGGCGTTGCACGTGCCGGAAGGGCTACTGTATTTCCACAGGCAATTGGTATGGCTTCCATGTGGGATAAAAATCTGATGTTTCGTATTGCCGATGTTATTTCTGACGAAGCCCGTGCCAAACATCATCACTTTATAAGTCAGGGTAAACGGAATATTTATCAGGGATTAACGTTTTGGACGCCCAACATCAATATCTTCCGTGATCCGCGCTGGGGTCGGGGTATGGAGACTTATGGCGAAGATCCTTATCTCGCAGGGGAACTGGCAGTTCCGTTTATTAAAGGTCTGCAGGGAAATCATCCCGATTATTATAAGGTTATTGCTACAGCCAAACACTTTGTGGTGCATAGTGGCCCTGAAGCGCTGCGCCACTCTTTTGATGTCAGAGTTGATGATTTCGATTTTAGGACAACTTATACTCCACATTTTAAAAAAGCCGTGCAAAAGGCAGGCGTCTATTCAGTTATGTGCGCTTATAACCGCTTCAGAGGAGATCCCTGTTGCGGCAATAAGTTTCTTGAAAATCTGCTGCGCAACGAGTGGAATTTCGATGGTTACATTGTGTCCGATTGTTGGGCGGTGAAGGATTTTTATAATAAAGGTGCTCACGAAGTGGTAAAAACCAAAGCCGAAGCAGCTGCTATGGCTGTCAAAGCCGGTACTGATTTGAATTGCGGTGATTCGTATCCTGCTCTCACGGATGCTGTAAAACAAGGTTTGATAACCGAAGCTGAACTCGATGTGAGTGTGGAACGATTGATGCTTGCCCGTTTGAAACTCGGTATGCTTTCCGAAAAAGACCCCACACCCTGGTGTAATATTCCGTTGAGCATTATCGATAGCGAAAAGCATAAAAACATGGCGATGGAGGCAGCTCAGAAATCAATGGTGTTGTTGAAAAACAACAAAAAAACGTTGCCTTTACAAAACAATATCGGGCGAATAGCTGTGATTGGTCCCAATGCGAATGATGTGGATGTGTTGCTCGGAAATTATCATGGTTATTCCGATTATTATTCAACCATATTAGATGGCATAAAAAAACGCAATCCAAACTCGGAAGTTGTTTATGCTGCCGGTAGTCGGTTGGCTGATGAGTTGCCCCTTTTTGAAGTGTTGCCTGCCGAATTTTTATTTACCGATAATGATTTGACAACAAATGGCCTTAATGGTGAATATTTTCCGAATAAAACTTTCTCGGGAGAACCTGTTTTGAAAAGAACCGATAAACAAATCAACTTTAAATGGTGGGGAACAAGCCCTGAAAATAGGTTGCCTGTCGATTCGTTTAGCGTGCGTTGGACGGGAGTTTTAGTTCCTCCTGTTTCGGGAAAGTATTACATCGGAGCCGATGGTCACCGCGCCTATCAATTGTTTATCAACGACAGTTTAATCACTTCGCTCAATAATCCACATCACAATCGCACCGAATATGGTAGTTGTTATCTGGAAAAAGGGAAAAAATACAATATTCGGTTGGATTTTGTACAAAACAACTCCGAACAGGCATTTATTAAACTGCTTTGGGATGTTCCTTGTCGCGATTTGCTGGCCGAAGCAGTCGAGCTTGCCCAAAAATCGGATGTGGTTATCCTGGCTGCCGGATTAAGTCCGTTGCTCGAAGGCGAAGAGATGAAAGTAAAGGTGAAAGGTTTTAAAGAAGGAGACCGTGAAAATATAGAATTGCCTGAGGCTCAAAAACAACTTATCGATGCCATTTCCAAAACCGGAAAACCGGTAGTGCTGGTGTTACTCAACGGAAGTGCAATTGCTTTTCCTGCTGAAGCTAAAAAGGTGGATGCCATCGTAGAAGCATGGTATCCGGGACAGGCCGGTGGAGCTGCTGTTGCTTCGGTTTTGTGCGGCGATTATAATCCCGCCGGACGTTTGCCCGTTACTTTTTATAAATCGGTGAATGACCTTCCCGCCTTCGACGACTACAATATGAAAGGGCGTACCTATCGTTATTTCGAAGGGAAACCACAGTACGGTTTTGGATACGGATTGAGTTATACTTCGTTCAAGTATTCCAATCTGAAACTTTCGACCACTAAATTAGACAAAACCGGTATTGAAGTGAAATTTGACATTACGAATACCGGACAGCGCGATGGCGACGAAGTTTGCCAGCTGTATTTGCAGCAAAAAGGCAGTAAAACAGTAAGTTTGCAGGGATTCGAACGCGTAAATATTGCCGCAGGCAAAACTAAAACTATCCGTATGAAACTTTCACCCGAACAAATTGAAGATATGACGGGAGAACCGATTGACAAAATATCTCAACCCGAATTCAGAATTATAATCGGTGGTGCTAACCCACGAACCAAATCGCAAAAACTGAAATCGACGATTTTTGTAAAATAGAAATTATTTAAACGGATTTTTGCTTAAAAAAAAATGGCTTGCTCTGATTTAAGTCAAGCCATTGTTTTTTACGTCAGCAGTGTTATAGTTATTCAGTTTAATATTATGTGTAAAAAAATAATACGGTTTATTGCTTTCGCATCCATTTCCCTTCTACTTTCGACGCATTTTGCTTCGGCACAAAATCTCATACCATCCAAATCACAAATGCCCGTTGGCGCTTATTATTACCCCGAGCATTGGAACGAAAACCAATGGGAGCGCGATTTGAAACGAATGGCTGAACTTGGTTTTGAGTTTACGCATTTTGCCGAATTTGCCTGGGCTAAATTAGAACCCAGCGAAGGAAAATTCGACTTTGCCTGGTTGGATAAAAATGTGGAACTGGCGCATAAATATGGTCTGAAAGTAATTATGTGTACCCCTTCGGCCACTCCTCCGGTTTGGCTAACCCAAAAACATCCCGAAATTTTAATTAAACAGGAGTCGGGTTTTTACGTAAAACACGGTATGCGGCTCAATTGTAATATCTCACATCCTGTTTATCAGCGTTATATTAAACGAATAGTCGAAAAAATGACTGCCCGCTATGGTCATCATCCGGCTGTGGTGGGTTGGCAAATTGATAATGAGCCACACTTTGAAGGACTGTACGACTATTCCGATTTTGCACAAAAAGAGTTTCGTAAATGGCTTCAGGCAAAATACAAAACCATTGATAAGCTGAATGAGGCCTGGGGCGCTTCATTCTGGAGTTTTTCGTACAATAATTTCAATCAGATATTTATTCCCAATAAAAACGAAAAGGCTGCCAATCAGCATGCTGTTGTCGATTTTAAACGCTATAATGCCGATGCTTTAGCTGCCGGAATCCGTTTTCAGGCTGGTATATTGCGTGCCAATATCTCTGAAAAACAGTGGATAACCACCAATTTTGCCTATTACAAATTTTTACCTTCGGTCGATTTGTTTCGCAGCCGTGGCGATTTGGATTTTGCCTCGCACACCATGTATCTGCTTAGTACCTACCTGAATACCGACAAAGGTGAAATGGCCTATCGACTCGGTAGCGGTATGGAATTGTCTTTTTCGACCGAAATGGCTAAGTCCATCGAAGGTCAGACAGGCATTATGGAATTGCAACCCGGACAAATAAACTGGGGGCAATGGAACGCACAACCGCTTCCCGGAGCAGTGCGTATGTGGATTTGGCATACTTTCGGGTTGGGAGATAAGTTTGTGTGTACCTATCGGTTTCGTCAGCCGCTGTTTGGTAGCGAGCAGTTTCACAAAGGCATTATGGAAACCGATGGTGTTACCGTTTCGCCCGGTGGAAAAGAATATGTGCAGGCAATCAACGAAATTAAAAATTTACCCAACATTGAAAATCCAACAGAACCTGACGAAGTGAAAAGTCGCCATACTGCTTTTTTGTGGAAGCAGGACAATCTTTTCGACCTCGAAGAGGTAAAAGTGAATAATAGCTGGGATACTTACCAGCACTATTATGTTTATTATCAAAAACTGAAATCAATGGGTTGTCCCGTTACTTTTATTCAGGAAAACGACGTTTTTGATGTTGCAAAATATCCATACATGGTAGCTCCGGCTTACGAAATGGTTGACCTTGCATTGATTGCCAAATTGAAAAAATACGTGTCGGAAGGCGGAAACTTGGTGCTTACCGTTCGTTCGGGAATGAAGGATAACAACGGACACTTGTGGGAAACCTTGCTCCAGCAACCTGTTTGGGACTTAATTGGTGCTAAGGTGGATTTTTTCGACCAATTGCCGCCGTCAAAAACTTCGTCTATTAAAATTGATAACCATAATTACAAATGGAATGTATGGGCAGATATCTTACAACCCAAACCGGGTACAGAAGTGTTGGCTGTCCACGACGATAATTTTTATACCGGCCGGGCTGCAGCTACACTATGCAAGCATGGGAATGGAAATGTAATGTATGTCGGTTTTCACTCGACAGATGATGAGGCCGAAGAAGTGCTTCTGCGTAAGTTTTATCAACAGAACAATACAAAGATACTCGATTTGCCGGATTACGTTTTTGTAGAATGGCGCGACGGCTATTGGGTGGCTGTGAATTACAGTTCCGAAACAGTTCATTTATCAACTATAAATAGCTCAAATTTTCACATTGGAACAAGCGTTCTGAATCCCGGTGGAGTTAGTGTTTGGTATTAATTCTTAGAAAACATAAAATTATGAATAATCTGAAAAAGGCATTGCTAAGTTCTATCCTGTTTCTTAGTGGGAGTTTAAATGCAGAAATCATCAAAACAGACATCTGTATTTACGGGGCTACTTCGTCGGGAATAATTGCTGCCGTTTCGGCCGATCGTTTGGGTAAAGGGGTCGTTATTGTGGAACCATCTCAGTTTATTGGTGGTATGTCGGCTAGCGGATTAGGCAATACGGATATTGGCAATAAAATGGCAATAACGGGATTGTCGCGCGATTTTTACCGCTCAATCGGAAAATATTATGGCAAGCTGGAAATGTGGACTTTTGAACCACATGTGGCTGAAACTGTTTTTAGTAATTACCTTTCAAAAACAAAGGTAAGTCTGATAAAAGGATATGAAGTGAGAGCCCTTATAAAGTCTGTGGGTAAAATCACTCAGATTACGGTTGCCGATGTTGAAAATCCGACCAAAGACCCAATTACGATACAGGCCAAAATGTTTATTGATGCCAGTTACGAAGGAGATTTGATGGCAAAAGCTGGAGTTTCATACACGATAGGAAGGGAAAGCAATGCTACTTATAACGAAACGTATAATGGCTTTCAGTTAAGTGAAAAGCATCAGTTTCCCGATAGTATAAGTCCATACATTAATCCAAAAAATACGAACAGTGGTTATGTCTACGGGGTGAGTAACAATATCCCTGTCGCCACAGGAACCGGCGATAAGTTAGTGCAAGCGTATAATTACCGCTTGTGCTTAACAAAAAATGAAGATAATAAAATTCCTATCCAGAAACCGGAAAATTATGATCCGCAAAAATATGAATTGCTTCGTAGAGTTATAGCCCAACGTGAAAAAAAGAAGTGGAAGCACCTATTAGTCTCTTATTTCAATATTGGGCATTTGCCAAACGGGAAGACAGACATAAATAACAATGGCCCGTTTTCGACCGATTTTATTGGCGAAAACTATGATTACCCGGAAGCAGACTATAAAACCAGAAAACAAATTGAACAAAAACACATTGACTATATCAAAGGGTTACTTTATTTTATGGCTTACGACCCTGCAGTTCCGGATACGTTACGTCAGCAGATGCAGGCATGGGGCTACTGCAAAGATGAATTTCAGAAAACCGGAGGTTTCCCGCACCAAATCTATGTTCGCGAAGCACGGCGTATGATTGGTGAATATGTAATGACCGAACACAATTGTCTGGGCAAAGAAAAAATAAAAGATGGTGTCGGAATGGCAGCCTACGGAATGGATTCGCATAACTGTCAGCGGATTGCGATCAATGGTTTTGTGAAAAACGAGGGCGATGTACAGATAGGTGGTTTTCCTCCCTATCCGGTTTCGTATCGCTCCATTACTCCCAAACGAAATGAATGTACCAATTTGTTAGTGCCTGTTTGCTTGTCGGCTTCGCATATCGCCTATGGCTCCATTCGCATGGAACCTGTATTTATGGTGTTGGGACAATCGGCTGCAATAGCTGCTTCTTTGGCAATTGATCAAAACATTGCTGTGCAAAAAGTGAATGTAAAAACTATACAATCAATCTTGGCGAAAAATCCATACTTAGACGGACGAAAACCTGAAGTGTTGGTCGATAATTCAGACATTAAGCAAGTAAAACTAAAGGGTAAATGGGAATTACCTGCAAAACCTATTGCATCAAATAAAATGGATTATCTGATGGTTGTGGCCGATGGAAAAAGTGCTACAGAAGTGCTATTTACTCCAAAAATGGTCGATTTTGGCATGTATGATGTATATCTCTATTGTCCAGAAAAACCCATTAATACACCTGAATGGGCTCCGTCTGTTGATGTCGAAATTTTTACTGGACAAGATACAAATAAAATAACCGTGGATCAAAAAGCAAATAGCCATCACTGGGTAAAATTGGGGCGTTATGAATTAAATTATAAAAAAAACATTTCGGTAAAAGTTATTGCAAACAAGCCGGGTGTTGTGATAGCCGATGCAGTGCTTTTTGTTCCAGTAAAATAAATGTAAAATTCTTTTTAGTACATGACAAAAATTGAGACATTTATGTTATATATCTGTAAAACAGAACAAATAAGCCAAGCTCTTGGGGTTGACTTTGTCCGGTGAGCCGAAAAATCAGTGAAGTTCGCGTTAAAAAATCTTCTCTGTTTGAGCGACGGAGGAGCGAGTTTAGAAGATTTTAGCCAACAAACGTCAATTTTTCTTGTAATGGGTTTGGGGCAAAGCCACATTATTAAATATCTGAAAATAAAGAATATAAATTTTTCTACATTTTTTGTCATGTACTAAGTTCAAATTTAATTATAATATGCATAAGATAGTTTTATTTGCTTTCATTTTTTGTTACTCATTACAAGTAAATGCAGTAATTAAATCATCAACCAATGTCGACTCTTTACTTTCGGTAATGACCCTCGACGAAAAAATCGGGCAAATGACGCAAATGTGCTTCAGTACCATCACCCTGGATGGCAGTAAATCGCTCGACCTGAATGTGGATAATTTCAAACAGTTGATTAAACAACAGCATATTGGTTCGTTTTTGAGCGGTAGTGACAGTTATGCTAAGTGGTTCGACTTTGTTACGGCAATTCAAAAAGTGGCTGTGGAGGAAACGCGGCTCGGTATTCCATTAATAATAGGTATTGACCATGTGCACGGCGCCAATTATATCAACGAAGGCACCATTTTTCCACACAACCTGATGATGGCTTGTAGTTTTGATAAAACCCTGATTGAAAAAGTAGCAAAGGTAACTGCGATAGAGACTGCTCCCGTTGGTTTGAGCTGGAATTTTTCTCCGGTGCTCGATGTTGCCCGAACGCCTTACTGGCCGCGCTTTTACGAAACTTTTGGCGAAGACTCGCGGGTTTGTGCAGAGTTGGGGAGCGCTTATATAAAAGCTTATCAATATGTTCCGGAAATTGCACCTTACAAACTTTCGGCCTGTGCCAAGCACTTTATTGGCTATTCCGACCCAAAATACGGTTACGACCGCTCACCGTCCGAAATCCCGATGCAAACTTTGCACGAAGTGTTTATGCCTCCATTCCGAAAAGCTTTTGAAGCGGGAGTTAAAACGCTCATGGTGAATAGCGGCGAACTGAACGGAGAACCGGTGCATGGCTCGAAGTTTTTACTCGATACTTTGCTTCGCCGTCAGCTTGGCTTTAATGGTGTAATAGTTACCGACATTAAAGATATTGAGCGCATTGTAAAAATGCATCACACAGCTGCGAATGAAAAAGAGGCAACACTTCAAGTAATCAATGCAGGTGTTGATATGTACATGGCTTGTAATTCATACACGTTTATTCAGCATGTCAAGGAGTTATTGTCCGAAGGAAAATTATCGATGGCGCAGATTGATGCTTCGGTACGTCGTATTTTGCAATTGAAAAAAGAGTTGGGACTTTTCGAAAATCCGTATCCTTCCAAAAAGTTATTGGATGCCGTAAATACCACTGAAAACCGAAAAGTAGCGCTCGAGGCTGCCGAAAAATCGATCGTATTGTTGAAAAATGAAGATATTCTGCCACTTGATAAATCGAAAAAGCTACTGATTGCCGGTATTGGCGCCAATTCAAAACGTATGCTCAACGGTCCCTGGTCGTTCGATTGGCTGGGAGCAGCAGAAGCACAGCAACCACAGAACATGCTCACCTTATTCGAAGCCTGCAAAAGTACTTTTGGAAATAATAATGTTCTGTTATCAAAAACTGAACGCATTCTAACTTCTGCTGATAAAAAACAATTTCTGAAAGATACCCGAAAGGCTGATGTGATTGTGTTGGCTGTAGGCGAACAGCCTTACAGCGAGTTTATGGGAAATATCAACGATCTGACGCTCGATGCCGACCAACTTGAACTGATTGATGCTGCCATTGCCACTAAAAAACCAGTTGTGTTGGTTTTGATGGAAGGCCGTCCGCGTGTAATAACCAAGCAGGCAGCCGGAGTAAAAGCCGTTCTTTTTGCCGGATATCCCGGCATTGAAGGCGCTCAGGCTATTGCCAATATCTTATCCGGTAAAACCAATCCGTCAGCCAGTTTGGCATTTTCCTATCCGCTGGCTGCCGGACATACCATTCCGTACAACCACAAACCGTCGGAATTTAATATTTACTGGAAACCGGAACCTGCTCAGAAATGGCTTTATCCTTTCGGTCATGGATTGAGCTATACACAGTTTGAATATTCCGATTTGCAACTTTCGGATACAATTATTACTCCTAATGGAACCTTGAAAGCCTCCGTAAAAATTAAAAATGCAGGTAAAATTCGTGGAACAGAAACAGCCTTGTGGTATATTAAAGACGAAGTTGGCTCAATTTCTCGTCCGGTAAAAAGTCTAAAGTTCTTTGAGAAAATTGACCTGAATTCAGGTGAAGAAAAAACAATACATTTCGAAATCAATCCACAACAACATCTTGCATTTCCTGATAAAGCAGGGCTTTATCGTCTCGAACCCGGAAGGTATCAGTTGATAATTGACAATAAGAGTTTGTGGTTTTCGTTGAACAACTAATTTCCTGTTTTTTTATTTTAGATTGTTATTGTATCTTACATACATTTCGCTGATTTTTTCTAACTTTTCGCCCCAATATTTTTCGAAATAGGTTCCTCCGGTATAATAACAGGCAAAACCTCCTGAAACAGTACCCCAAACAGCAGTTTCGATTAATGAAAGTTTATTGTTCTGATCATTCATTTGCATAGCTATTGATGCAATGGCACCGCCCACAAAATTGTCGCCACAGCCGGTTGTATCTCCTTTCAAAGCAGGGTTTCTCTCGAAATCTTCCGATATCCAATTGCAAACCGGCAGTAATGTTTCGACATTTTCGAACTTTTTGCCTGAAGAATAAATGTAAGTTGGCTCACTTCCGTGTGTAATGATAAAGGCATTTGCTCCATTCTTTTTGTAAAATTCAGTTATCATTTTAAAATCTTCCTGTCCACTTATTCGCTTTGCCTCTTCATAATCCATTATTAATAAATCAATTAATGGCAAACTTTTCAGCGTATCGCCCAAAGGCCAGGGACTGTCCGGATTTTTCTTTTCGCTGATAAAGTCGAAAACAGTATTGACAAGCGTAAATACTCCTTTATTCTTAGCCAAAGCTAATAATTCAGTAAGTTGTGAATGTAATTGGGGAACAATGGCCGTTCCTCCGAATACAACAATGTTTGAATTCCAAAAATCAGTATTTAAAAAACTTTTATCAAATAAACCTGCAGCTCCGATATTATTGATAAAAGTACGTTCGCCTCTTCCCTGATTGTAATTCGGATCGGAAAGCACTGTCGTATAAGGCGTTGCATCACCCAACAACGATAAATTATCAATATTCAACGGTAATTTCTCTAACAATCCAAGTAGTGCTTTCGCTTTCTGATCGTTACCAAATGCACCGAAATATCTTATTTGAGCCTCGGAATTAAATAAAATCTGTGCAGCACAAATGGCGCTCACCAAAGCCGGTCCGCCGATATTAAATGCATCGTAAACTTTTAATCCGCAGATATCATTCAAAATCTTAGTAATGGATTTTCCGCTAAACTTCTCCAGCTCTTCGGTAAAAACGAGTTGCCCGGGAACAAGTCCGCCATCTCCGGGAACAATTGATACATATTTTTGAAATGCTGCGGAATTAAAATCAACGTTTTTATAAATAAAGTCGCCCAGACCACAACCTGTAAATGCTATTTTGATCATATAATAAGCCCCCTCAACCCCTTCAGGAGGAATTGATTGATATTCATTAAACCTTATAGATAAATTTTGTACTCGCTTGACAACAAAAAGAGAGGAGCTTCATCCTCTTCAATTTGCGGGAAACGACCAACTTCTTCGTAAAAATAATTATCGTTGGTATCATCGTTTACCGTACTTACTTCGCCCACCAAAACAGGTGCTTCAACACCGTAAAAACGATGATAAACGCCAGCTTCCATTGTTACACTTTGACCGGGTTTAAGTTGAACGAATCCACCCGGCTGCAAATGCGTAAGTACACCATCAATTTTTACATCAAAAGGTTTATCCGAAAAACTTCCATCGGGATTTGAGCGGTAAAACTCTATTTCGAGAACTCCACCACCACGATTGATAATATCTTCCATTTTCAGGCGATGAAAGTGCATAGGCGTCTCCTGTCCTACTCCGGCAATCATTATTTTTTCGCAATAGGTTTTATTGTCCTTTGCAGGATTTCCATTTCGAATGGTAAAAAGTAACAAACCGCGTTTTTCGAAATTACCACTGCCAAAATCGGTTAAATCCCAACCGAGAACATTGTCGACGATCTCGGAATGTGTTTCGTATTTACCTTTCCATTCAGTTGGACTGTATATAGCCCATTCAGGCAAATAAAATTTATTTTCGGCAAAAAAGTCTAATGCCGAGCGCATTAATGCATTGATTTCACTTCGCTTCATAATATTGATTTACTGGTTGTTCATTTACAATTTACTCCTTACCATTTCTGATTTATAATTCTCAGGATTTTACTTTTTCCAAAAAAGTTGCACAGAGCGATATTTTTTTAATTTCTAATTTTCTCAACTTCTAATCTTCCAATTTCACTTAATACCCAATCGATGCCGTATTTTTCAAATTTCTCCGAAAAATCAATATCATCCTGTAACCTGTTTCCCATTTCGTCGGTGGCTTTAAAGCTACATCCGGCAATATAGGCTTCGAGTATTTTGTCGTAAGGCATATTTAGTTCCAACGCTAATCGAATGGCACCTGCCAGCCTGTCATCAGCACCTAATTTTCTTTTTAAATCGCAGCCCACACGATAAATGGTGTCGCCTAACGCTCGATTTTGAAAGCGAAATATTAAATCGTCGGTATGTTCAGTGAGTGCTTCCAATGTAAATTCATCAGGATATTTTTTCAGTAAAATATCGGCTGCCTGCAACATGGTATCGCGCACTTTACTTTTAATTTCGTTCACTGCCAATGCTTCGTACAAAAATACGAAATCGGGGTTAAACTTAAATCCGAGGTAAGCTGTAGTTGCATGCCCCAAATTGTGAATGAACAACTTACGATCCACCCAGGCTTTCATATTTTCTTTGGGCGATAAACCTTCAATAACCGGAATGGGATTTTTAAATGCCTTTTTATCTAAAATCAGATTATTGTAAGGTTCAGCAAAAACCTGCAAAATATCGGCTTCTATGTCCTTTTTGAGCATAATAGGAACCATTTTACCTATGCTTGTCTCTACCAATCCTACCAATTTATCCACCGGATAATCTACAGGTAAAAACTTTTTGAGTTCTGCTCTGAAAAAATCTGCTGCATTCCGCAAATTTTCAGCAATAATGATGTCCAAAGGCAAATCACCTGAAATCTTTCTCCGTTGTAATAATCCTTTAGCAATGAGCGGAATAGCCGAAGGCAATCCCTGCTGACCGATTGAAACAGCTAAAATATCAGCATTGGCAATTTCTGAAATCACAGCCTTTTCGTCGGTTGCCAAAACTCCACGTACATTTTTGATAATCATCACCTCATCCCGATCTGATTTAATGACTACATTGTATTGGTGTCTTTTGTTTAATTCGTCAATTACGGGTTGGAAAACATCTACAAAAACTACTTCGTAGCCCCCTCTGCTAAATAACTGACCAATAAAAGAGCGACCTATTTTTCCCGCGCCAAATAGGACTATACGTGGTCGTCCGTGAATTAAGTGTCTGTTTTTTAGATCTTTGTGCTTAATGAACATGAATTTTTGAGACTTTGAATAATGAAGTAGCTTTCCCTTGTTTTATAAAATGCAGAAACAAGCATTTACCCTATTACACAATCGTTCTTCAATCAACTATTATTATTTTTTGTTCTCCAGCTTTCAAAAAATATCTTTTTGCTTTCAGTAATTTATTTTCATTCCAACGGATTACTTTTTGAGATTTATTCTCAGCCAAAACCGTAAAATAGGCATCAAATTTCGTTGGATTGGTAACTCTCAATCGTACTTTATTATCTTTTATCGACACAATTCCGGAAGTTAAATGATCGAACGTATAGCAAGTTTTAAACTCAGCATCGACATAAATCGAAGGCAATTCAACGGCAGTAAGTAACATAGCCGTTTCGGCAAAGGTTGAGGCCGGTATTATCTCACCAATACCCTCGAACCAATCGGTGGTACTCACACGTTCATTTATCCAACCCGGAGGCATGCCGGCAACCGAACGTGTGGAGTGCGACATAAATTGAGGAATTGCCTGTGTTATTTCCTTCAACAACTGCAGATAAACCGGATTGTCTGTAGCCCGATAAATACGTAAAAGTGCCAAACCTGAATATGTACAAATTCCAGGTGCACCGTGTTTGTTTTGGGTATTTGCAAATACAGCTCCGGTCGTTTTCATATTCAGTTTTCCAAAAAGACAACTGTCGGAATATTCATAATCGTAACTCATAACCCAGGTTGAAAATTGCGCAGCCATTTCGCGGGCATACTGCAACCATTTTTCATTTCCGGTTTTTTCGTAGAGCAATGCAAAGGATTCGAGCATGGCATAGCCTGATTCGCTATCTGGATTTTGCATAGCATCGCCAGGTCCGCCGCAGGTTATGCCTTTTGACACATAATCGTCGTACATTTTTTGCGCCGAAAGTTCAGCGACTTTCAGATAGTGCGGATTTTTAAAATAATCGGCAGCCAAAACCAGCGCAGCAGGAACTACAGCACCACTTGTGGAACCTCCTACAACCACATCGCCCGTAGAACTATCTACAAAATTTCCGAATTGCCCCCACTTTTCCCAAAGCCGTACAAAAGCATTGGCAACACCCATTGTACCCTGCTCCCATTGCGGATTTATCTGCATATTGCGAAGTTTCATCAACTCTAATTGCTTGATAATATAGTACAATGCATCCCCGCTTTTGCGAACCAGGTGCAGGTTTTTGAATTGTGGTCTACGAATGTCGCCACCATACCAGCGATTTCCCTTTTCGCCACTATCCCAGAAAAACCCCGAAGGTGAAATACCGTTTGGGAATAGCCAGTTGAAGTTGGCAACTACGTTTTTAAGTGTGATTGTATCTTTCGAGAAAAGAAGCGGATAAGTCGAAATCATGCCTCCGGTCCAGCCAATTTGCCAATCCTGCAAAAAATTTTCTCGCATCCCGACGGAATAATATCCCCATTCCGGGACAAAGTTTTGCATATTAAACTTTTGCTCAATGACCTTATAGCTTTCTGAAAATGAATACAATAAATTTGGAGTTGGCGTCGGGATTAAATCGTTACGTGACACTAAATATTGGTCGAAAAGCGATTGAATATCAGGTGCATCGAACAAGCGGATACGAAAAGTAAATTTCACTTCGTCACCAACTTTAAAATTGGCTGGAACATCGGGCGAAGCTACCGTATTGTTGGCTATTTCATATTTGTAACGCTCACGAACCAAAGGCGATAAAATAGAAATCCGTGCTGATTGTAATTTTTCATTGCGGCTTTCTTCCACGTTGATGCCATAATCGCCCCAGCTATTTTTTTGTTTGGTAATAATGAGCGCACCGGTCTTTTTTTCAGGCGAATGAAAACCAACGCAGGGCAAAGTCATGCCGCCGCTCCGTTCCTGAATAAAAGAAGGTCCCTCGTGAATATTTAATCGCGGAACATCCGAAATAATCATTGGTTTATCCGGACCAATATCGCGGTAGTCGTTTAGCTTGGGAGAATAGGGTATTTTGCGCGACTCGTATCGATTACCATTGTAGGCAGCAGCAGGCATCAACACATAATTTTTCTTCGACCAATTATCAAAATTCAGTTCCACTGCTACAGCACTTTCCGTTTCACTTCCACTGATTAGTCTGAATATAACTTCGGCATCCACAACTCCCGCTTCAGACAATGAAAAAGTTGATTGAACGGTCCATTCACCATTTTTAGTGTTTAACTTTTGAGCTGTTTTGCTTTCAGAGTCTGCATTTACCACATAACTGTTTGTCAGTTTATTGTACAAAGCGTAATCGTAATTATTCACACAAAAACGCAATGAAAGCTGGTTTTGAGTAAATAATTTCTGAACCTCAGATGCTCGAAGTAAAAATAAATTCAGTAAAAGTAGAAGCGTTAGTAACTGTTTCTTGTTTCGTGTTTCGTGTTTCATGTTTATTTGTCTTTATTTGTTGATTTTTGTCTTTTATTTGTCTTTAACGATTTAGAGTCATTTTATACCGCAACATTGCCTCTAAAAAATAATAATCAGCATAGGTGAGCGGAACATCAACTTCGGCTTTGTGTGGCATAGAACCGACACTGTGTTTCAAAATAAAATGACCATTCTCACCCTCCTTCGCTAAATACTCAGACGAAGACAACACTTCAATCTGACGACGGGCAACATCCAGATACTTAGTTCTTAACGATTTATCCACATAACCACTTAATTCGACAAGAGCAGAACTCATAACTGCCGCAGTCGAAGCATCCCGTTTTTCATTCGGGATATTCGGTGCATCGTAGTCCCAATAAGGAATCAAATCCTTTGGCATTCGCGGGTGATTAATCATAAATGCGGCAATACGGTTGGCCATATCGAGAAATTTTCTATCCTTCGTTTCGCGATAAACCACTGTATATCCGTACAAAGCCCAGGCCTGACCACGTGCCCACGAAGAATTGTTGCTGTATCCCTGCCAGGTTCCCTTGTATTCGGGCTGTCCGGTAATTGTATCGTACGATACCACATGAAAACAACTCCCATCGGGTCTGAAATGATTTTTCATAGTTCCTTTGGCATGTGCTATAGCAATTTTATAAAACGAACTGTCGCCCGTTAATTTTGTAGCATTAAACAAAAGTTCCAGATTCATCATATTATCTATTATGACCGGATACTTCCATTTACCCCAGTTCCAGGATCGAATTTGTCCAACTTTGGGATTAAAACGTGTGGCTAATGATTTTGCGGCATTTATGATAATTTCCCTGTATTCAGGCTTCGGATCCAAACGAAATGCATTGCCATAACTACAATTGATTATTAAACCCACATCGTGATTATCGGTGGTAAACTGCTCCCCTTTTACACGCTCCGAATATATTTCAGCGTACTTTTTCAATTCCGGATTTTTAGTGTATTCGTATAAATACCAAAGCGTTCCGGGAAAAAATCCACTTGTCCACCATTTAGCATCACTCGTGAGCAATTTACCTTCTTTATCAATGGTACGCGGTAGTCTGTCAGGCTGATCAATTAAAGACGCTGCCAATCGAACAGATTGTGAAGCGGCTGTTTTGAAACTGGCATCAATAACCTTTTTCAGATTTGCCTTTTTTGATTTTTGCAAAGCCAGCTTATCGAGCATATTCTGCATTTCGACACCCGCAAAAATGACTGCAAAAGTTCCGTGAGTATCATCATCAAAAAACGGCCTGTCTAAGTAATACTGAACATCTTCCGAACACATGGTTCCCATGCAGATGTTATGTACAGTTCCATCATTCTCAATCTGACCGGCAATTGCCTGCCACCCTTTTTCAGCAACTGGTGCATATTTTTCAGCCGAAAGCCACCCGTAATTTACACCACGCGCTATAGCCATGGTAAAAATAGCTGTGCCTGAAACTTCGTCTTTTGATTCGGGCATGTTTAGCACATTGGGCCAGAAGCCATTCTCTTTTTGATATTTTAGCAATGAAGCAACATGTTTTTTGTAATGATCAAGGATTGGTTTGTAATAAGGACTGCTTTTGGGAAGCACTTTCAGCACTTCGGTTGTAGCCCATATTCCCCAACCATTGGCACGTGACCAATAAGGTAGCTTCACAGAAGGATGAACCGAATAATGTGCATGCATGTAAAGGTTTGCATCCTTATCCCAAACATAATTTTTAAACTCCAAAACCTGCCTAGCCGCATCGTTTAAAAAGAATTCTTTCAGTTTTTTGTCGGTTACATATTGCGAAGCCTGAACGAGAAAAGGAATACCCATAAACATATCATCGACCCAGATAGTATACTTATAAGGTGTGGTACGCGTATAAATGTTGGTCCCCGGAAAACGAATCTGTTCATCTTTAGCATATTTAATCATTCTGTCAATAAACTTCTGATAGTCTCTTCTGTTCAAAAATTCAGTTTCTTTACGTAGTCGGTATATGAAAGGCATTGACGGTGCCAGGGTAAAATCGAGCAGAGGAGTATTAAGAATCTGAAAATTTACAGATTTAAATTGATTAAGCGTATTAACCTGATAATCTATAAATGAAAAACCATTGAGATGAAAATTGCAAAAATCTGTTGCCCATTGATTGAATTTAGGATTGCCAGTTTGTTCGGACAACACCTGCATTGCCCAGGCCATCCCACCATTGTGGTAATTCCAGTTGTAGCTGGTACCCCAGGGTTTGGTATCAATAACATTGCCCAGCACTTCAACTTTGGGAATAGTCCATGCAACAGGTTGCTGATTAATGCCTGTATATATTTTCCCGAAAGTTATCTGTTCGCCAATATTGATTAAGCGTTCCGCTGGATTATTTTTCACATCAAACGGTCCAATAATCAACCAGTTGGAAATATTGGCTACGGTTTTATCCACATATTGCAAATGTGTGAGTCCGATTGTTGGTTTTGAAGTGGTTTCGGAACTAATTTTCCAGCCATCGCCAGGCAATTGCATATAAAATTTCCATTCCTTTCCGGCAGTAGTTGATTCCACGAAAAAATTGTTTGTACCTTTGCGAAGCGCTAAAGTAATTTTTTGTGATAAAACGATATCCCGTTCGTCAAAATTCAGGCGAATAGCTTTCTCACCGTTTTGAGAATAAATCAGTTCATTGTTCAGCCAAATCCGGCATCCATCATTGTGTTCAATTTCAACATCAAATTTCTGTTCCAATTCGGAATTAATCTGTGTATAAGCCAGTGCAACAGCCTGTTTACCAAGCGAAAAAGCACGACCAAAATCAACACACTGAAGAGTACTCAAATCGGGAACGGGTTTGGAGACTTCGAGTCGAAACTTAAAAGGAGTGTCGCGTATGAGCTTTTCGCCAATAAGACTCACGGTTTTTATGGGACTAAAGCCGCTAACGGGATTGCTTTTTTCAGCACAATTACCATAAAAAAATGGCAAAGATGCCATCATAATACTAAAAATGATTTTTTTCATCACTATTAAGGCAGCACAGTTTATCAGATTATAACTTCAATGACGACGAAAAAAAATGCCGGTTACCTTAACGGTAGCCGGAAAATTCATTTATTTTCTTTTATTTATAACAAAATTATTTTTCAGTAATTATGATTTTTTCTGCATCTGTTTTGTATTTAAACTTTCCGATTTCGGACATTACATCCAACATTTTAGCCAAATCCTCTCCGTGCGTAAACTTGAGAGTATATCTGCTGTTGTTTTCCTGAGGCAATTCATATACTAATTTTCTGTTGTGAGCATCTGAAATTGCAACTAAAATTTCGCGCAGCGTTTCATTCTCAAAGCTAAACGATTTGGTTTTCCATGCAAGGGCTCTGTCCATATTTTTCACTTTACGCACCTGAATAGCATTATTTTCCTGTATTAATTCAGCCTGTTCCCCCGGTTTCAGCAATACCGATTTTTCATTTTCGATATTGGTGAGTTTCACGCTACCTTCTTTCAGAATTGTTCTTCCGATGTTTTCGGAAGGATAAACTCTGACATCAAACACAGTTCCAAGTACCTGAACATCGAAGCGGGAAGTGTGAACCACAAACGGACGTTTGGTGTTTTTTGTAACACTGAACAACGCCTCACCCGAAAGATCAATATCGCGCTTTTTCTGAAAATTTTTACGGTACTGAATTTCTGAATTGGCACGTAGCGACACTTCACTGCCATCGGGCAAAACAATTTCCTTAACATCACCGTTGTTGTTGGCTATGCTGATGACTTGTCTGCTATCGTAATAACTGTAACCCCCTAAGCCTAACGTAAACAACAATGCAACTGCCGCTGCGATTCTGAAAGGTAGCGAAGCAACAAAGCGAATTCTTTTTTCAACAGGCAGATCCACTTTTTCATTATTTTCAATTCGCTGCTTTATCTTTACAAAAGAAGCTTTTACATCTTCATCAGTAACCACAAGCGGGTCTCTGAATCGGATTTTGAGAATTATTTCATCCCATTTATTTTCCATTTTTTAACAACAAACAAGTAAATAAATTTTATTTTATACCTAAAAACTTTTAGTACATGACAAAAATTGAGACATTTGTTTTATATATCTAACAGGACATATAAGCCAAGCTCTTGGGGTTGAACCTGTTCGGTGAGCCGAAAAACAAGTGAGAAAAGCGTTTAAAAATCGTCCTTGTTTGAGTTCCGACGTATTTCGTCGGAATGAGTTTGGGCGATTTCAGCTTTTCGAGCGTAAGTTTTTCGAGTGAAATGGACACAGTCTTGAAAGCAGCGTTTAAGGGAAAACAAAATCAAATTTATTTGATTTATGTTGAGCGTAGCTGCTTCAACTAAGTTAATTTTTTTTGTTTACTTTTTTGTTTCAAGACAAAAAAGTAAGTGGGGCTTAAGGCAAAGCCCTGTTATTAAATATCTGAAAATAAAGAATATAAATTTTTCTACATTTTTTGTCATGTACTAAGAATTCGCATATAAAAAGTGATAATTTATGGACTTATTTCTGATAATTTTACATTATTAATTCAATATTGTTCACTGATTTCATGTGTTCGAAACGGATAATATTCCCATTATAGTATTCACCATTCAGAACTAAAGATTTCACTCCTTTTTCAACTCTATTTGGATTGCTTACTTTTATATTCAGTTTTTTGCCTCTGAATATTCTTGTAACCTCAAAACCTTCCCATTCAGATGGAATGCAAGGATCAATGCGCAAACCTTCTACTACCGGTTGCAAACCTAATATATACTGACTCGCTGCTACAAACGACCATGTGGCCGAGCCGCTTAACCAAGGAACGCGCGAATTGCCAAAGCGCGGACTAGATTTACTGTGAGTGGATTGGCAATACACATAAGGTTCAATTTGACGAATTTCTGCTTTAGTATTGTAAGCGGCCGGCATATAATTACGGAAATATTCGTAGGCTTTATTTCCATTACCACACATTGCTTCGGCTATTACTGCCCAACCCTGTGTATGCATAAAAATACCGCCGTTTTCCTTCATACCGGTATTAAAAAGTGCTGCACGAACAATATTGTAATCGGTTTCAGTGTAAGGAGGATCGCAAAGCATAATACCATATTCAGTAGCCAAACGTTCCCGCATATTTTTCAGTATCAATGCTTTTTGCTCTTCGGTAGCAGCTCCGCTTATTATAGCCCACACTTGTGGATTCATAAATATCTGACCTTCAGCAGACTCTTTCGAGCCGAATTTAAATCCATCGGCACGATAACCACGCAAAAACCATTCGCCATCCCATGCATATTTCTGAATGTTCTCATCCAGTTGCTTCAACAATGGTTGAGCCCATGCTTCTTCGTCCCAATTACCCAAAAGCTGACAAATTTCAATGTATGTTTTCAGAGCAAAGCGAAGTTGCATGGCCACAAAAACAGTTTCGCCATCGTGTCCGAATTTCAGACAATCGTTCCAATCGGCGAGCAAACCACAGGGCAATCCATGATTTCCCAAACGATTCAGGTTAAACTCAATAGCAGCATGTAAATGTCCTAACACGGTAGCTTCTCCTTTATTCGCAAATGGCAATATTTTATAGTAAAAATCAACATCTCCTGTTTCGTTTACATACGCCGGAACAGCATTGAATAACCACAAACAATCGTCGGAACGATATTGATTTTCGTTCGGAGCCTTTTCATTACCCGGATTATGGGATATTTTATTTATAACGGGCATAGCTCCACCGGTCGAGACCTGTCCGGTGATCATCAGCTCAAGCCGTTTTACAGCTTCTTCAGGAATAGCATGCATCACACCCAGCAAATCCTGTACACTATCGCGATAACCAAGTCCATCGCGTTCGCTGGCCGAATACACCAAACTGGCCGCACGACTCCATGCGTAAGTGATTAAACAATTATACGGACTCCACATATTCATCATGCTATCGAATTCAGGGTCAGGTGTTTTAACTGAAAATCCCCCAATACGAGCGTGCCAGTGATTTTTCAACTTTTCGAATTCGGCATTTATGACATCGATATTACCATACTTAGCAACTGTGCTTTTGCCTTCTAACTTTGCCTGACCTACACCCATCAAAACAAAAAAATCACGGGTTTCTCCGGATTGAAGTTGTGTGTCGATTTGTAAAACTCCACACATATTATCGCCTGCTGCTTTGAAATTGGAGCAAACACCTTTTTCAACGGTTTCGGGATTAGCATACGTGCGGTATTTGCCCAGAAAGCGTTCTAAATCAGTTTCAAATCCGACAATTTCGCCTCCCAAAAAAGCCAGAAAAGAATAGCGACCCTGATCTTTCTCGTTGAAATTGTCGGGCATCATGGGGATATGCACGTTCGTTCCATGACTAATAATGCCTTCAACCACATCCATTTTTCCAATGTACTGTGTGTATTGCAAATTCAGCAAATCGTCTATAGCATTCCAATTGTTGGCGTATTCCACAAAGGTAAACAAGCTCAATTCGCGTACTTTTTCACTATCGTTGGTTACCTTTAAATGCCATACTTCAAAACTTTGTCCCAGCGGTACAAAATAGCGTGTTTCCGTTTTAATGCCCGTATATTCCGACTCAATGATGGTATAACCTGCACCATGACGACAGGTATTTTTATATTTATCCAATGGTTTTCCTACCGGTTGCCACGAAGCCGACCAATAATCTGACGTTTCTTTATCACGCAAATAAATGTACCTTCCGGGTTGGTCCATAGGTACTGAATTGAAACGCATACGAATAAAACGACCCTGACCACCCGATTTATAAAAACTGTAACCTCCGGCATTATTGGTGATAATAGCACCATATTCAGTAGAGCCCAAATAGTTGCTCCACGACTTTGGGGTGTCTGGTCGTGTAATGACGTATTCTTTTTTATCGTCGTCGAAATATCCGTATTGCATTGGTCAATTTTATAGTTGTTTCTGAATAAATTTTTAGATTTTCTTGGACAGGTATTTATAAATCCAGCAAACCCTAAAAAGAGTTTTCTTATACGCCGGATTATTTCATTCTAAAATTTTAGTTTAATAATCATTGTTGTCCGGTAAACATTTATAAAAATTAGTGAAAACCATTTAAGAAAATGTATTACTAAAATATCGTTCCTAATGGGGCTTAGATTTTGTGGGTTGAATTTTTCTACCATAATTTCGCTGCAATGCAGCTTTCTCTTAAGTCCCATCGGGACGATATTATGGTAGTCAATAAGTTACAAATATCATTAGAGCTCCGTAGGAGCGACACTATTTGCTCCTTTATTTTTATCGGACAACATTATTTAATAATGATTATTTTTTTCCGCTTTTTGTTTAGCTAACTCATTATTGATTTGTATTACTTTTTCTTCATCGAGTTTATAAAAAAGTAATGCCACAACTGCAATAGCGCTCCAAATGGCAGGCATCAGTGCAAAAAGCACACGAACTCCGTTTTCGGTGGATTGAGTTACAGGAGCATTGGCCACAAAACCGTAATAGGCTAATAAATAACCTGCAATACTACCACCAATCGACCAACCAAATTTTTGAGCAAAGTTAGCCGATGAATAGATTAAACCTGTAGCACGTCGTCCGGTTTTCCACTCCGAATAATCGGCAGTATCGGCATACATACTCCACATCATAGCCATAGCCGGTCCAATTGCCAGATTACACAAAGCTTGAAAGATAAACATAAGTGTGATCTGATCTTTCTCTAAAAAATAATAGGCAGCACTTACCAATGTACCAATGGTCATTGAAAGAATATATACGTTCTTTTTACCTAACCATGCTGCCATCGGACGCAAAAGTACTGTCCCCAGAATTCCACTTGCAGTTCCTACCACCATAAAAGTGGAAACCAATGCTGCCGACGATATTTCGTATCCGAACAGCTTTGCAGTTCCGGCATTATTCACGTAATATTTAAAATAGTAAATAATTGAACCATTGCGGATTGCAACATATAAACAAGTGAGAATACCGATAAAGGTAAGGATAAGCCATGGCACGTTAGTAACAAGATCTTTTAGGTCGGTTTTGAGACTGTTCCTTTCTTCCGATACTGGTTGTACACGTTCTTTACAAAAGAAAAAAGTTGTCAGAAATAAAACTATTGCGAGAATTGCATAAATTCCCATTGCGGTAGAAAAACCAAATTTTTCATTTACACTCCCATCTGTATTGGCCTTGAGTAGTCCGAAAAAATTTACAAGTTTAAGCGTAAATCCCTGAACAATGAGTCCTCCCACAAATGCTGAGATTGAACGAAAGGCTGACAAACTAGTCCGTTCAAGTGAATTGGGAGTCATTACTGCCATCAGTGCACCATACGGAACATTGATAGTTGAATATACAAACATCATGGCAGTGTAAGTAACATAAGCATATACCAACTTAGCACTTGCTGCAATATCGGGTGTGTAAAAAGTCAAAAAGCCAATTACACCAAAAGGTACTACTGTGTACAAAATCCAGGGACGAAACTTTCCGTATTTTGATTTGGTCCGGTCAGCAAGCATGCCCACCACCGGATCATAAAAGGTATCTAAAAGCCTTACAACTAAAAACATAGTACCAGCTGCTGCCGCAGAAATACCAAATACATCGGTATAAAAATAGAGCAGAAAGAGTGTAAATGTTTGGTAAAAAAGATTCGATGCCAAATCGCCTAAACCATAGGCTGTTTTTTCAACGATTGTGATTTTTCCAGATATCGATTTCATTTCAAATATATTCGGATTACATTTTTACAATTTTCCTGGTTATTAAACTTCCGTTTTGAGCTTGTAATTCAACAAAGTAAATACCAGCCTTCAAATGTTGCAAATCAATACGTACATTTGTTGATGCCTTGTCATAAATTTCTATCAGTTTCGAACTCAAATCAAACAAACGTATGCGGCTTCCCGCTAAGATATTTTCGACAGTTACAAAATCTCTGACCTGTGTAGGATATAATTTCACATTGTCGACTATACTTGTTGTCGAGATCAAATTTGGTCCTGCTTGAACTGATTCAAAAGTAACCTTAAACTTACCACCTTTATTGGCTGCAAGGTTTAATGTACGTGTTTTTGCATTAAAATCAGTAAAATCCTGATCATCCAAAGTTACAGATTTTATTTGTAATAAATCATCTTCGTATGGAATGGGATTAAGCTTAATTTGCTGAGGGGTGGCTGAAGGTGAAAATTTGTAATAGAGCACCGCCGGCTTATGCAGGTAGTAAAGATTACTATAGAGGTAAGCATAGTAGCCCAATTCTGTAGAATGATAACCAGCTTTAAAATCGTCGCCTTTGGTGCTGTTTCGAACAACAAGACCGGTTGGGTCTGTTTGACTAAAAATTTCACCGTAAACCGGATCAATCAGATGGTTCATAAAGAAATCGAGAGCCTCATCGGCCATTTGTAAATAAACTGGATCTTTGGTAATGTAATAATTTATCATTGGTCCGGTAAATCCCTGTTCTACAGTCCAGTAATCTTTGCTATCGCCGTTGGTTTTGAAAACTCCTGTGTTTATGTTTATTTCGTTGAATGGGCCGCCATTTAGGTGATCCCAAACTGAATTATCACCATTTCTATAAGTCCAGGCTTCATCCAATATTTTTTTTGCAGCATTTTTAAATTCCTTTTTGGTTGTATCGCATAAATACGCACGTCCCAGCACCCATGCAGTTTTCAGAAAATGACCAATGCTTCCTCCCGACGAATAGTTGGGGACCCAATTGGTGGAGTAACTTTCGGGATACAATACTTTTACCGAAGAATTGTCCATGGCAGGTATAAATCGCTCTACAATAATATTTGCCAATTGCATCAATCGGGATTTATAAGCCGGGTTTAGAGTAACTAAGTAACTTAGTTCAGCGTTTGTAGTTATAGCATCAACTGTAGAAGTAAATCCTTTACCGGATTTGCTTGTCCAGTTTGCATTTGCATCTTCGTAATAACCTTCCATACCTGCACGACTATCCCACATTTTCGTGTTGAGTGTATTTATTCCTTTTTCCATCCACAATTTTGAAGTCTCGCTATGTGTAGCCTCATAGTTGGCAATAATTCCAAGCAAGGCATATTGTTGCTGAAAACCCCATTTGCCGGTGTTAGGATTCCAACCTACTCTGTTATCGATACTTCCATCCCGCTTTGCAAAACAGTACCAGCCTTCATTTACATTATCCCAACCATAGTTATACAAAAAATCAAGTGCACTTTTGGCATAATCCAGATATTTTTCGTCTCCTGTAAGCATAAAGGCACGTGTAAAACTATATCCATGACGGGTTTGTACTATCAATGATTTCTGGTCGGAATTCCGAATACTCCCATCTCTGTTTATTGCCGAATAAAATCCTCCATATTGGGGATCGTAAGCATTTTTTATCCAAAATTCGGCATTACCACGAACATAGTCAATATTCAAATCCGGATTTAAAATATTGTCAGACTTTACGCTATATTGAGCTTGCAGTGTAAAAACACAACCTAACAAGAAAAATAGATACGATTTTAATTTCTTCATATAATGAGCCATGCGTTGAATGAAATTAAACTACATTCAACTGATTAACGTTACAAATGAAAATAATAAGGGAAATAATTTACAAAAAAGAATCTATATTGTTTTGTGAAATTCGAAAGACTTGTTTGTAAACAATGTTTTATTTTTATCAATTAATTTACAAATTGTCAAAACAGACTGTTTACTTGTATATCCATCAGAGGGAGTATTTAAACAATAATCAAGTAATTTATCAATAGTAGATGTTGCTACATGCATGCGAGTATCAGAAGATGCATAGTAAATGTACACCGTACCATCTGCGTCGGCTATCCATCCATTACTAAAAAGTACATTTGACACATCGCCCACCCGCTCATCGTCTTCGGGTGCCATAAAATATCCGGCAGGTTCTGCAATCAATTTCGACGGATCCTGTAAGTCGGTAAGATATAAATAAAGCACATACCGAAGTCCGGAAGCACACATACGTACTCCGTGAGCCAAATGAAGCCAGCCCTTTCCGGTTTTCAGTGGATGCGGCCCCTCGCCGTTTTTAACTTCTTTTATCGTGTGATAATAACGGTGATTAATAATTTTTTCGTTAGTAATAACTGCATTCTCCATGCTGTCCACCAAAGCCCAACCAATTCCTCCTCCACTTCCGGGATCTATAAAACTGTCCTGAGGACGTGTATAAAGGGCATATTTACCATTTACAAATTCGGGATGCAATACTACATTGCGTTGCTGGCTCTTCGAAACTAAATTCGGGAGACGTTCCCATGTATTCATATCTTTGGTTCGAACAATTCCGGCTTTTGCAATAGCAGATGTTAAATCACCCGGAGCTGCATTCGGATCTTTACTTTCGCTACAAAAAACACCATAAATCCAACCATCTTCATGAGCTGTAAGCCTCATGTCGTACACATTGGTTTCAGAACTTCCTTCGGGTACTTCTAAAAAAAGAGGTTTTTCTCTGAATCGGAAATTATCAACACCATTATTGCTTTCGGCAATAGCAAAATACGATTTGCGGTCAACACCTTCCACCCGAACAACCAACACGTATTTGCCATTCCATTTAATTGCACCGGAATTCAAAGTTGCATTTACTCCGATTCGCTCAAGCAAATATGGATTTGTGTGCTTATCAAAATCATATCGCCAGCAAAGAGGAATATGCTCCGGTGTAATGATAGGATAAGCATAACGATTATAAATATTATTTTTTGATGGTAATATTTCGTTTTTCTGTGAAAGCAGAATTTCCTGCTGTTTTATTTTTCTTTGCAAACTTTTATTGAATTCCATATTTCAAAATATATCTGATACACACAATCTTTCCTAACCTTTTTATAAATAATTCAGATAAAAATCAATGTAATAAAAGCTTTGTATGCGTTTAAAAAGCTAATTTTATATTATAAAGCGGGGCTGAAAACGCATATCAACCCCGCTTCAATTCTATCAGTTTAAAAGAGATTGACTATTTTACAATTTTCATTGTTTCACCATTGGCTTTAACTATATAAACGCCTTTAGCCAAATCGCTAATATTAACTTCAGTTACATTTCTGAATTCTTTTATCTGTTTTCCGGCTAAGTTGTAAATTGTACCATTTGCCAATTCGGACAATTCAATTTTTGTGGCTGTTTTGTTTACGAATATACTTTTGGTAGCATCAGGATTTTTAACGGCAGAAGGAACATCTGGAGCTAAGAAACCTGCATGCCAAGTAAGATACCAAGCCTCATCAGTGCGTGCATTCCACCAATAACTTCCTGTTTGATCTTCATTATTAGCACTCTTAGGATCGGCAGTATCATAGTCGTTATACTTCATGTCGAAGGAAATGCCCTTACCTGCATTCAGATTTTTCCAGATATCAACGTCAAAATCAGGTCTAAAGACACCTGTCAGAGCGGGGAAACCAATTGTAATGATTCGTTTAACTACCCCACTGCCGGTTGTAGCTCCTTTGTCATCAACCAATAAGTTGGCTGCAAGAAGTGCATTTGTTCCTGCCCAGTCAACAGATCCGATCCCTGCTGCATCAAAATTAATCAGCATTGCATCCCTAAAAGCACTGGCAGTAAATGTAGCTTTCAGTCCACCAAAAGCGGCAAAACGCATGTAAGCGTTGCTCTTTTTTGCTCCTTGAGCTAATGCTCTATCGGCAATGGCTTGTATTCTTAAGTCCTGCGCCCAGGCTATTTCTACAACATCTTTATTGTTAATGTCCTCATCGGTGCATTTTATCAAAACATAAATACTGTAATCATCGTAAATAACTTTAAAAGCACCAGTAAAGTCAGCAGGTCCATTATCAACACCAGCTTTAGCAATACGTTTTTCAGGTATACCCCCCAGTGTAAACTCGGTGCCTGCAACATCCCATACAGCATCAAAATCAGCCGATGCTGCATCGAAATTAGCAGGAGCTTGAGTTGCTTTTATTGCTGCACGGATATACTTTGCCTGATCGGCTTCAGCTTCGAGAGAATCAGTCTGCATCCAATCATAAATAGGGAATTTCCAGTTAGCAACTGCTGTTACATCATCAGCTTTTGAAGAAACGGCAAATACCATCACAAGAAAAAATAAAGTTAACTTTTTCATAATACTTAAATTTTAAAAATTAATAATTAAGAAATCTGTTTTTAAATTTTTGTTTATAAATAACTTGTTTTTGGATAGAATTCACTTTTTAATTACTATTACAGTATAGCTGTCTCCAACCGAAGTGCCTTTGTAAAAAGTGTACACTAAAGGTGTTGTAAAATCATTTTCGGTTACGCCGTTAATCTGCGTTACATTTCCGATTTTTACAGTTCCTACTGAACCAGTCCATTTAGCTTTCAGCTTTGTAATATCAGTAACTTTAAGCACATCAATGGTTATGGTTTTATTGTTTTTATCAATAACTCCGACCGGAGCAGGAACAAGTCCTTCGAACGTAAACTCGATAACAGGGTCTTGTGTCGTCAAAATCAGTTTATAAAATTGTTTGGTAGAGTTCTCTGCCACGACTTCAACCCCAGTTAAGGTTGTCAGATTATACCTGCGTGTAGAACTGTATGGTATGCCATTTAGCAACACTGTACTTTTTGGTGAAGATGAAACGGTTAACCTTACCGACGTTGCATTGGTTCCATAATTCAACGCCAAATTTATCTCTTTATTAGTTTCGTCAATCGTAGCTATTTCACCGTTCGAGTTTGTATAACCTAAATTGGGTGAGTTTGGGAACAATTGCAGCGATAGTAACTGCTTTTCGTTTGATGCCGGGAAAGTAGAAACATAAACTGTGTAAATATTTTCCTCTCCGTCTCTCGATTTAACGGTATAGACTACCGGATTTCCCGGCGAAAAATTTTGCACAGAAACACCAGATGTTTGTTCCTCTCCTGAGACATAAACCTTTGCATCAGGTGAATTGACAGTAAATACAGGTTTGAAGTTAAAATCGGTAATGTTGTCGGGGAATGAAAACAGTATTTGCTTATCAGCTGTAATTGTACCGGTTACACCGTTCATTACAAATGAGTTAAATTCGTTACGAATATCGATAACTGTTATTGGAACTGTTTTGGTCCTACGCTGAATTGATTTCCCAAAATCCGAAGTTGTAGTAGCAACAACAGTCAGGTTATAAGTACCTGCAGTTGGATAAGTTACAGGTAACGAATCGGCAAGATTAAAATCTACACCCTTTGCACCTATTGAATCCCATTCTGCTCCAGGTTTTCCATCGTATAAAGTGAGAAATTCAGCACTTCCTTTAACTTTCACATAAAAGGTTGTGCCTGCAAATGCATTTTCAAATCCCTGTTCCTCGAAAGAAAGACTAAACTGGGGGTCTACTATTACTTCATCTTCACATGCTGTAAAAAACACCAACAATAAAATAGTAAAAAAAATATGTCTTGTTTTCATTTGATTTATCAGAATTATAAAGTTAATTACCAACCTGCATTTTGTTTGAGAGCACCTTTGTTTGCATCTATTTCGTATTGAGGTATTGGAAAATACAAATGTCGTTTTATATTAAACTTGTCACTTACCATCGTGGCGAAGTTTATATTAAACCTGCTATCGTAACTCCATCGAATAATGTCGTTGTACCGATGTCCCTCCGTTGCCAATTCCACATCTCGTTCGTGCATAATAGCTGAGGGCGTGAGTTCAGAAACCGGCGGCATATCTACTCTGGCTCTTACATCATTCAGAGCATTTAAACCTTCATCGAGGTCAGAGCCTGACTGAAAGCATGCTTCGGCATACATCAACAAAACGTCGGAATAACGTATTACCCTGAAATTAACAGGTGATGCTGCTGGAGCACTCCCATGATTATAGGTAGGATAGAAATATTTTTTTAAACCTATGGCCTTACTCAATGTAAATCCGGAGTAAACAGTCGGGAATATACCTCCTTTTGCATTTACTGTTCCATCGAAGGGATTAGCATAGCCCGATTCCGGTCGCCAATCCATCATATCGCCATCCAAATAGCAGGTTGCATAAGCACGAGGGTCTTTCGTATATCCGGCCGGATGTGAACTTACTGATTCAAATGTGTTCCATAACGAAGGGTCAATAACCATATTACGATAGCCGCTTTTGTGAGTAGAAAAATAGAGCGAAAGCATATTACCCCCCATAAGATATGCAGGAAGGTACGTATTGGTTCCCGGATTATCGTTGTACTGTATTTCGTAAACAGATTCTTGATTGTTTTCAGCTTTGTATATCGTTGAATCCACAGGTATGTCGACAAAGGAAAAATTGCATAAAAGCGCTGCCTGGTAATGTTCTTTGGTTTTTCTTGCAGGTTTGATAAGACTGTAGTTCCCGCTTTTGATTACATTATTTAAAACACTTTTTGCTTTTTGAATATTTGCCTTTGCTTCATCCGTGTTTGCTTTATCAAAACGTAAATAATAATGATAGTGTTTATACAATAAAGCTTTACCTAAAATCGCTCCTGCCCCCCCGCTGGTTATTCGTCCAAGATCTTGATTGGGCCATGAAGCGGGTAAATTGGCTATCGCAAAATCTAAATCTGCTTCTAATTTTGACCAAAATTGTTCGCGGGTACCATTTCTGTACGATTTCAGAGCATCGGTAGGTACATTTGTTTCATCATAATAAACTGGAGTATCGAAAAGCGTTACCAAATAAAAATAACTTAATCCACGTAAAGCTTTCAACTGAGCCTGGTACTGTTTGTATTTGTTTTCTTCTATTTTATCTTTCAACGGAGTCATTTTGCTCAGTATGTCTGAAGTACGGAATAAAGCATAATAAAAATCGAGGTACATCTCCTCTATTTCTGCGGTTCTTGGACTGAAATTCATAATATCAAATCCGCTCTGACCTTCGAACCAAATATACGAATCGAGTGTATTAAATATTTTGTAATAATTCAATCCGAAAACTCCTAAATAAGCAAATGGGGTATAAGCGGCATTAATTGCATAAGTAAGCTCCTTTTCATTCTTTAAAAAAGAAGTATTATCAAGATTATTCTTGTTCACGGTGTCCAGAAAATCGTCTGAACAAGCGGTAACTATCAAAAATGACAGTAATAGTATTACTAATTTTTTCATATGATTTTTTCTGATTAGTCTGTTTTTCTTGTATTATTTAAAAGCCAACCTGTAATCCGAAGGTAAACGATCTTGGCATTGGATAAGCCCCGTTATCAACGCCTGAGTTTAACGGATTATCTGAAACAAATCCTTCAGGGTCTCTTCCTTTATAATTTGTGAAGTTATAAAGATTTGATGCATTAGCATATATTCTTACAGAGCCAATTCCCAAGGTTTTTGTCTGTTTGGTTGGCAAATTATAGCCAATTTGTAAATCTTTTATGCGGAGAAAACTTCCATCTTCTACCCAGAAACTTGAAATCTGGTCATTTTTATTAGTGTTACTAGGGTCTACCCGCACATATTTTGTTGATGCATTCTCAATTGTCCAGTGATTTTTAGCAAAATCGTTTAACTTATTGTGCATTTGATCCTGCGTATTCATGCTTGATAAAGTTGCACGTTGGAAATTGTAAATATCAAAATCTCCAATTCCGAAAAGGAAAATACTAAAGTCAAAATTTTTATAAGAACAATCAAATCCCAAACTATAGGTGAAACCCGGAATTGTTTTACCAATAATAGTTTTATCGAGTGCGGTAACTTGTCCATCTCCATTCAGATCACTGTACTTTAAATCACCGGGTTTAGGCATTACACCTTCTTGTTTTGGAAATTTATAAGCTCCAAGATTAATAGTACCATCTTCGTTCTTATCATAATAAGCTTCGGTTTGCTGAATAATACCTTCGGAAACATATCCGTATAGAGAACCAATGGGCTGACCTACTATCGTTCGATTAAATTCACCTGTAATATTCGGCATAGGCATATATTTCACTGTATTATAGATAGTTGTCAAACTTCCAATAATATTATAGTTAAATTCTCTAACTTTATCTCTCCACTGAAGCGAAAGCTCAACACCTTTGTTTTGAATATCAGCAGCATTAAACCATGGTTTATAAGGGCTGTTTGGCAAAATGCCCAATGCCAAAGGGGGCGAAACCTGTACCAAAAGATCTTTATTATTTTTTAAATAATACTCAACCGAACCTGTTAATCTGTATTTAAATAAAGTAAAATCGAAACCAGAGTTAATCATTTCAGCTTTTTCCCATTCGATAGATGGATTCCCCATTTGTTCGAATGTATACATAGCCTTTGCTATATGCTGATCGTCGCCAAAAACGGCATAAAAGCTGTTTGGACTGGAAATCTGATTTACATACTGAAACCCACTTCCGATATTAGAGTTCCCAGTTTGTCCCC
>Ga0208461_1000654_pt1 | contig 33159 bp, 19 predicted proteins | sample AD_JPNTR4_MetaG_FD_184448 | JGI IMG/M metagenome (GOLD analysis project Ga0208461, IMG submission 184448) | Active sludge microbial communities of municipal wastewater-treating anaerobic digesters from Japan - AD_JPNTR4_MetaG (SPAdes) (version 2) | ecosystem: Engineered > Bioreactor > Anaerobic...
GTTTATCAAGGTGCTTTTAGTAACGGTGTCTGGAATACCTTTCAATTGCCTCTGGCATTGGATTGGCAGGCATTTTGGGGTTATCTTCCTGTTATCAACGGCATAATTTATATTAACGATTTGGATGGAATTTCCTCTCGCAGTGTGTGGTTTGACAATATAATAGACATCAGTTCCGACCTTCCTGTTCCACCAACTGTAAGCATATCAACTTCATATCCTGTAAAAAATACCGGGGTTTATTTCTATAGCAATGTTATTGACCCTGATAGCGATACATTTACTTATGAATGGTCTTTTGGCGATTCCACTTTCAGCAATTTACCCAATCCCTATCATTTATATACAATTGCTTCCGCTTATCCCTATACAGTAACACTGAAAGTGACTGATGATACGGGAAAAGTTGGTTTTGCTTCAACGGAAGTTACATTGGAAACAGGTGCTTCCCATTTGCCTGTAACCCTTAATTTTGTAGGGGACATAATGCTTGCCAGAAGATATGAGAATCCCGGAGGTATAATTCCCACTTTAGGAGTTAATGCCATTTTTTCGCCTACTAAACCCTATTTTGGAGATGCAGCGGATATTAGTGTGGCAAATTTGGAAGTTGTTTTAGCTAATGTGGGAGTTCATCATCCTACCAAAAGTGTTTATTACAGAGGCAATCCGGCTAATGTAAGCGGTCTTGTTTACGCAGGAATTGATGTTGTGAGCACAGCTAATAACCATACTATGGATTATGGCATTGAAGCATATCAGCAAATGCAGGGATTGCTAAGTAACTCGGGAATTAAATATAGCGGTTGCGGAGCTAATTCTTACGAGGCATATTTACCTACCTTTTACCATTGCCGGGGTTTGAATATTGCCTTTTTACGTAGTTCGGACAGAACAGGACAATATAATAATGCTCAACCTTTTTTACAAGCGGGATACAATAAACCGGGTTTTGCTTATATGACACCTTACTATGTAGAACAGCAACTTCAAGCAGTTGAAGGAATTGCCGACCTTAAAATTGTTGAAATGCACGGAGGTAGTGAATATTCTATTGCTCCAGGTGCCGGTTATGATAAGGAATTCAATCCCTTTTTAGAGGATACGGAAGATGAGGACTATTTCTATCGGAATGATGTTCCTCATCAATGGGATATAGAAATCAGGCACAGTGCTATTGAAAGTGGTGCCGATTTGGTTATAGTTCATCATCCGCATATTATTCAGGGATTGGAATTATATCAAAATAAGCTGATTGCTCACTCTCTGGGAAATTTTGTTTTTGATTTGGATTATCCAGAAACGATGCCCACAATGATTTTGTATGCAGATGCCTATTTTGACGGCTTTAGGAACTTTCGCATAAAACCGTTTTATATAGACCAATACATTCCAAAACCGGCAACAGGGCAATTGGCTGTTTACATTTTGGATTATATTGCCAGCAGGTCTATGGATTTTAACACGCGCGTTATGGTAGATAAAGAAAATCTGGAAGCAAGAGTTTTAATGGAAGATGAAAATCCACCCGTTACTACAAATGCCTTCAGTTCCTGGCAACATTTACTGTTTCACAGCGGGGGGATGAGTTATACTTCACCTATTAAATTACCCCGGAGAGGTTCTATTAGCAATATTATTAATGTTGAACCGCCTGCTGAATATCAATTTCGCTTAGGTCAAGAACATATCTGGTTTGGTAATTTTGAAAATGAGGGCTCAACTCTTTGGATTCCACCTGCTTATTCTACAACGGACTTTATAGATGGAGAGCGTAGTGCAAAACTGACTACTACCGGAGCAGGTTCAGTAACTTCTACAATATCCCAGCGTTGTAAAATCTATGATAATACCAAAAAATACACTCTGCACGGTTGGCTGAAAACCGAAAATGTATCTCTTGCCAATATTTCCATCAGATTTTATACATCCAGAACAGCAGCAGTTGCGTCCTATACGGATTATGTAACGGAAAACATTATAGGAACAAACGATTGGACATATTACTATAAAGAATTGAACCTTCCTACCGATGTTTTCTATTATGAAATCCGTCTACAAATGACTGGCAGCACAGGAATGACAGCAATCGCTTTATTTGACAATGTGGGTTTGATTGAATGGACGGAATGGACTGCTACAGCGGACTTAATAAATATACCCTGGCCTAATAATTATTACTGGATTCAAGCGCGAACTGCCGATACCCCAAAGTCAATGAGTTTTTCCCTTGTAGAACGCAGTTTTGGAGTTCAACGAGCAAATACCTCAAACCATTTTTCCAAGATGAAACCGGAATTAAATATCAGCCCCAATCCTTTTAATCCTGAAACTATAATATATTGTGTTTTACCTGTATCTGGCAAAACTACTATAAAAATATATAATATTAAAGGGCAATTGGTGAAAGAATTGTATAAAGGAGAACTGGAAGCGGGAATTCATCGCTTCAATTGGAATGCAAAGGATATTGACAACCGTTCCGTCGGCTCAGGAGTTTATTTCATTTACCTGGAAAATGGCAATAGCAAGGTAATTCGTAAAGCAGTTCTAATGAAATAAAAGGGAATTTTCTTGACGAAATTTACCTCTAATAATAAAGGGTTAAACAATAAAACAAAATTAAGGAGCTGAAAAGTGCGTAAATTTCTTTTAACCTTAGTTCTCCTGGTGCTGGCTTTTTGCCTTATGGCTGAAGAAGCAGACACGCCAAAGATAAATTTTGCCTTACTAAATCCTAAAGAAATTAATCTTGAACTACGTGTCTATGCTCCTATGCAAAGAGTTTATATTACAGCGGATTTTTCTGTGGAAAAGGATTCTCTACCTGACGCAGTGTATCACAGTTTATTTTTAACTAAGGATGCCAGAATTGAGTATTTTCTGATTAATGATAAGTTTGTTCCTCCTGTTTATTCTACTAAACTCGTTCCGGAACATTTCAATCCTGTGTTTCCCTATCCGGAAATGCTGAATGAAGATAGTAACTTGAATTGTTTCAGTTTTTATCTGCCAAACTACGAAGGCAAAATAAAATTCACTTTACGCTATTCTATTCCTATTCCGGAATGGGTGAAAGAATCCGATATTCGTGGCTATGTTACTTTCTCTTCGGCTCAAAATTGGTATCCACGAAATCTTACAGGTCCTTGTAAGGTCTATGCACGCTTGATTAGTTCAACCTATTATACAATGGAACTCGGAACTCAATGCACTATTAAAGAAAAGGATGATATCCGCATAACTGAGGGATATTTTATTGATTCTCCCGCAGAACAATCAATTTTTAAAATTATTAAGAGCTAAATTAGCTCAGCTGGCAGAGCAACTGATTCGTAATCAGTAGGTCGGGGGTTCAAGTCCCCCATTTAGCTCCATTTGTTACAAAGAGAATTAGTGAGAAGGTTGAGAGGGTATAGATGGTTGGGTTCTTGTTTTAACTCACAATTTTGAAATGAAGAGACTAGTAATAATTTGGTTGTAAGTGTGAATAAATTGATGTTTGTGGTTTCTGTGAGAGCAGTGGCAAAATTGTGAGTTAAAACTTTCCAGTTTTCATTTTTCATTTCCTTGAGCGGTATTTTTATACTTGGCGTGTTCCTTTGAGGGAGGAGACATTTATGGAAAGTGGAGCATAATTTTTTGCTAAAAATTTAGGAATTGCTGCTGCTCCAACCATAGCCGCATTATCCATACAAAGAGCGTTTGATGGATAGAAAACTTTGATTCCATATTTTGCTGATGTTGCTGTTAGTTGTTGGCGCAAAGCAGAATTAGCTGCAACTCCTCCTGCCAAAAGAATATAGGGTATTTTATGCTGTCTTGCCCAAAGTACTGTTTTATGCACTAAGGGTTCAATTATTGCTTGCTGAACGGAAGCAGCGATATCGGGAAGTTTATCTTGAAGCGTTTCCGGATTCTGATTTACAAGCCAGGTGCGAATAGCTGTTTTTAGTCCACTGTAACTGAAATTGAAGTTATTTTTTTGGGGTAAGGCACGAGGAAATTTAATAAAATTGGGGTTGCCTTTTTGGGCTAATTCATCAATAGCAGGACCACCGGGAAAGCCCAAACCAAGAAGTTTTGCAGCTTTATCAAAACTTTCTCCAGCGGCATCATCCAGGGTTTTTCCTACTACAGTAAAAGTGGTTAAGGTATCAAAATGGACAAGTTCTGTATGCCCTCCGGAAACAACAAGGGCTAAAAAAGGCGGTTCAACAGCTTTATGTTCAATAAAATTGGCAAAAATATGTGACAAGATATGATTAACCGTTATTAAAGGTAAAGACAAGCTCCAGGCAAGTCCTTTGGCAAAAGCCAGACCGACAATTAACGAACCAATTAAACCGGGATTGATTGAAACAGCTATTGCACTGATATCTTGTAAGTTAAGCTTAGAAGCATTAAGAGCCACTTTGGTTAAGGTAACTATGTTCTTTAAATGCAAGCGGGAAGCCAGTTCGGGTAAAATACCTCCAAATTCCAGATGTTCCGGTTGACTGGAAATAAGGTTTACAATTACATTATAATCCGTATCCACAATGGCTACAGAGGTATCATCACAGGAGGACTCAAAAGCCAAAATATATTGAACAGGCATTTATTTCAGGCGCACCTTTTGAGGTGTAACAGCAATCAATTTCACTGTATCGGGTAGTTCTACAAGGACAGGATAAAAACCCTGTTCATCAGGTTGGGAAGCAATACTAACTTTGAGTTCTGTTGGCTTCAGGTTTTGTAAAATATCAGAATTGCCGGAGAGTTTTACAGTTACAGATGAAGGTATAGAGCTTTTTCCAGGTGGCACGGTAAGAGGTAGATTATGATAAATTTTGGTGGTAATATAGGAAGTGGAGAGATAAATTTTAACCTGTTTTTCAGAAGCGGAGACCTCACTTCCCAAAGGGTTTATTTTTAAGGTAACTTCACGCTGTTCAAGCATTTCGCGGGAAACAGGTTCGGTAGTAACGCGATCAATTTGTTGAACTTTGCTTTTAGGACCGGAGATGGTAATTTGTTCAGGAATAATAGTATAATTTAGAGCAGTAAAATGCTTACGGGTATATGAATCGGCGAAAGAAAGTTCTACCGGCACTTTTTTCTGGTGGAAGACATCAGCATAAACCGAAATTTCCCTTTGCTCTACTGGACCTAAAATTTCTACTTGAATATTTTCCTGCAGGTCAATAGTATAATCGCTTACAGAAAGAATATCGGAACCGGGTTTAATTTTGCTGGCATCAAGCAAGACCTTGGTGCGGGAAAATTTTAGTTTGATAATTTCCAAACCCCTTCCACGCACATTGAAAGGTATGTGATTGGGAACATTATCTAAAGTAATGTTTTTAGGAATGGAACTTAGGGCTACAGGTAAATTAACTACGCTTTTCTGTTCTGAAATCAACAAGGACTGCAACCAAACAAAAACAGCTATTAATAGCGAGAGGATTTTTAAACCCAGGTTTTCCTGCAGCACTTTTAGTCCTCCATTTTTAGATGATTAATTCCGAGGGATTTGATTTTTTTATACAAAGTGGTGCGTTCAAGTCCTATTGCTTCTGCAGTTTGGGAAATCCTCCAATTGTTCAAGGATAAATAATACAAAAGATAATCCCGTTCAAAAGAAGCGACACTATCCTTGAGATTATGAATTTTGGTATATTTTTCGCTGCTATAGTTTTTAGAAAAGCGGAATTGGTTTATTTTCTGTTGAAGGTGTTTTTTAATAACATTATTATTTATTTTCTGTTCATTAATCATAATGAACTTGCAAAAATTACGCAGTTCTCTTACATTTCCAGGCCAAGAATAGTTAAGTAAATCATCTTTCAGAGCAGGTAGGTCTAAACGGTCAATAACGCGGTATTGAGAAGAAAAACTGGTGAGGAAATAACAAATAAGAAGCAGAATGTCATCATCTCGTTCCCGTAAAGGTGGAAGCTCAACAATGTTACCTTCAATGCGATAAAACAGGTCTTTGCGGAAAATATTTTCATCGGAGAGTTTTTCCAAGCCCGCATTAGAAGCAAAAATAAGGCGGGTATCAACCTTTTTCAAGTTTCCACCTACAACCTGTATTTCTTTGTTTTCAATAGCGCGCAGGATTTTAGATTGAGACATTAGGGAAAGATTGGTTACTTCGTCTAAAAAAAGAATGCCATTAGTACATTCTTCAAAAAAGCCGGTTTTATCGCGATCAGCACTGGTGAAAGAACCTTTTATGTGACCAAAAAGTTCTGATTCTATAAGGGTTTCGGATAAAGCACTGCAATTTACGGTATGAAAGGGTTTGCCAAAACGGGGAGAATATATGTAGTAATAATTTGCAGCTACTTCTTTGCCTGTTCCCGTTTCGCCAATGAGGAAAATATCTTCATCCACAGAGGCAAGACGGATAATTTGTTCTCTAACTTTTTTAATAGCATTACTTTCACCGATAAAGGGAAAACTTCTGGTAAACTGTTTTTTGAGGTTGATATATTCTATCTGCAAGCCAATATGTTCTTCTTCCTGTCTTTTTAGAGTGATGGCATTTTCTATATGCAGCAGCAATTGATTGATGGAAAAGGCAGAACCTTTTTCAATAAAATGATAAGCACCCAATGTGCGGATTTCATTTATTTGAGAAGAAGTTACCTCTCCCGAAATAACTATCACTTTATAAATCAAATCCATATCGTTTTTTAAGTGTTGCAAAACCTGGATACCGTTCAGTTTGGAGCCAACTAAAAAAACATCAAGCAGAATCACATCCGGTTGAAATTGGCGTAAGACCTCAAAAAACTGATCGCTATTAACAGTTTGCATAACTTCATAGTTATAGTGCTTCACCACATTAGCAATTTGTTCGGAAAGAACTATGTCATCTTCCAGAATCAAAATTTTTCCTTTCATATTGCATTACCTTAAAAGAAGCTCTTCCAGTTCCGCCAGAGCGTTAATATAATAGATATATGCCTGATCCGGTGAATCGTAAGGAGAGAAGTATTTATGCACATCTCCATCCTGAAAATATTTGGAACACATATAATAAAAATGGTCGGAAGTGCTAAGCATACGAGCAGTTCTAAGCAACTCTTCATCTCCCTTTTCCTTAATCCTATTCAGCAATTCATAAAAGGTCTCACTGGCATTTTGTTGCATTTCGTTTCCCAGCCAGGCAGAAATATCCCTTTGTTCATCAGCCCAGGAAACCGGTTCCGGAAAAGAAAGCGATTCCTGTTGATAATTAGCCAGATGAGAAACATCTTTAGGATTGGCAAAACCCAAATGTTCTCTTTCTAAAACAGCATCGGGGAAATGACGCATAAAATCAAAAATACCGGTGGAAGCCCATTGATGTTCTCCGAAGGTTTCATAGTCCATAAAAAGGTTCAGAAACAGGTTTTTTCCGCCTTTTTCCGCTAAGGTGAGCTGGTCTATCCAATGCACGAATTTATCTACGGTTAAAGGATATTCAGGCCAATCCCGATTGGAAAAACGGAAAGCAATATCATCCGCCAATTGATAATACTTAAGCAACAAATTCATATTCTTGGAATAATTCTTATAGGCATACAAAGGACTGCGCCACTGGAGAATTCTATCTACACCTTCGGTAAGAATGGTCTTGAATCCTTCAATTTCAAAAATAATATCAGATAAGCGGTCTTGATAGATTAATTCCGTATTGCGGAAAGTGGTTGTATAATAGCCAAATTCAGTTTGCATCAAGTCCCGATGGAGATAAACCTGATCAAGAAATTCATTGGTATCAAAAAGAAAAGCCAAAGAATGATAATAGGTCTCACCTAATAATTCCACACAACCGGTATCCACTAAACGCTTGAAGGAATCAAGGGTTTCAGGAGAATAGAGTTTGAATTGTTCCAAAGCAGTGCCCGAAATAGAAAAAGCAACCTTAAACCTGCCTTCATATTTTTCAATAAGCTCCAGAAGCAACTGGTTAGTTGGTAAATAACATTTATTTGCTACCTTACGCATTATATCGCCATTTAGTTTATCATTGAAAATCTTGGCATTATGAGCGATATCAAGCACATTAAAATGATTTAGACGATAGGGTTGATGCACCTGAAAGTAGAATACAATATTTAACATCGCTGTCTCCTTATAATTCCATTCGTTTGCTATACTCAGAAAGCGTTTCGGCATAGAGCTGACGGATTTTATCCGCGGCTTCATTCCACTGAATTTTTTGGACTTCTTTTCTGCCTTCCATTCCTATTTTAGCGCATTCTTCAGGATTTTCTATTAAATGATTGATGGTTTCAGCCCAAAGGTCTATATCCCAATAGTCAATCTTAAAGGCATTATGCACAACTTCAGCAACTCCGGATTGTTTGGAAATTATAGCGGTAATTCCATAAGCCATTGCTTCCAGAGGAGAAATACCAAAGGGTTCGGAAACAGAGGGTAAAACATAAATATCAGCTGCCTGCAAAATTCGTTCAACCTGTTTACGATTCAAAAAACCAGTGAAGAGAAAACGGTTTTTCAAGCGTAAGGCGGCAGAACGACGCAAAATCTGACGCTGCATATCTCCTGTTCCAGCAAGGATAAATCTTGCTTCGGGATGAACTTTCAGAACCTTATCTGCCATATCCAGATAATAATCAGGACCTTTTTGTAAAGTTATTCTTCCTAAATAAAGAATAGTAGGACCCTTAAAAATGCGTTTCTTGTTGTGAAGAGTAGTTTCCGAAACGGTAAAAGCATTATAAATTATGCGGATTTTACCGGTATCTATCCGATAGCGACTCATAATCATCTGAGCTGTATATTGAGAAACGGCAATTACTTTATCGGCATAATTCATTCCGAGATGTTCAATTTTATGAATTCTTTCATCTCCAGGACCACCTGCTCTATCAAATTCCGTGGCATGAATATGCACAATCAATGGCTTACGGGAAATCTGTTTGGCTAAAATTCCACTGGGGTAAGTAAGCCAGTCATGCGCATGAATCAGGTCATAATCCAAAATTTCGGCAAAACGACTTGCTCTCAATGTATATTCCTGCACTTTCCGAATTAAATCTTCTTCACCAATGAGATGAGCAGTCATTTCTTTCCAGATATTATGTTCTTCGGTGGTAACAGTTTCAGTAAGCCAGAAGGTTTTTTTAATGGAACTTACATAGTCCTTAATTTCACTCAAGTTAAAATAACTTTCCGGATGGGTGCTGGCTCCGATATATTCCAAGCGTTCGTGCAAAGTAGAAAAAGTCCGCTTTGTATATTCCTTGTGTTTTTCCGGTTCAATAAACACGGCAGGAAGGGTATCGGCATCACTTTCTTCCCTTAAAGGAAAATAAACCAGTTCTTTGGTTGGTAAAACGAGGTCTATTTTTATTCCTTGACTAAGCAGAGCTTTCACCATTCCATAACATGCCATACCTAAACCCCCGGAAATCAGAGGTGGAAATTCCCAGGTGAACATTAGAATTTTCATTTACCCTCCTGCAGAAAAAGGATGTAATTTTCAATATTGTATAAGGCAGCTACACTCCATGCCTGAGCCGGTGCTCCTTTAGGAAAATGGGGAGCATCTCCATCCCAGATTTCAGCAATGGAAGCAATATGTCCTTTCATAAAACTGTTGCGAAAAGTGGAAATAAAGGAAGTGAGGGCTTCAATTATTTCTTCTTTGGTCTTTATACCTTTATAAGCTCTTTCATACAAACCGCAAAAAGGACCTAACAGCCAAGCCCAAACACTGCCATTATGATAAGCAAGGTCTCTTTCTTTCTGTGTTCCATAATATTTCTTATGAAAACGGATATCTTTAGGACTCAAAGTGCGGATTCCATAGTTTGTGTAGAGCTCTTTAAAACTGCGTTCCAGAACCTGTTGCAAAATTTCCTGAGAAAATGCTTGCCAGGGCAAGGCAAGAGCAATAATTGCATTAGGACGAATTTCCATTATAAGCTCTTCACCTACAATTCTATCTGCCAGATAGCCATCTTGATAGAACTTTTGCAGGGATTGTTTTACCAGCTCTTTCAACTGGATGAATTCTTCTTTTGCTTGATATTTTTTTCGGGATTTCTGACAATAGGCAAGGCACATAGCTTCATAAGAACATAAAGCGTTATACCAGAGGGCATTAATTTCTACTGGAGCTCCATTACGAGGCGTTATTGCTTTACCATCTATCCGCACATCCATCCATGTGCCATGAGCAAAATCGGGATGCAACTCAATTAAACCATCGTAACGCACACTAAAGGGATGGGATTCATTATGCAAAAAGCTGTTTATGATTTCTTCCGTTAAGGCAATAACATCCTTCCAGTATTTAACCGTTTGCTTGCGTTTACCCAATTTCCACAGCAGGATAATATACCATAAAGTAGAATCTACACTATCATAATTTGTTTCCCTGCCGGATTCTGCAATCATATTAGGAATCAGACCATTTTTAATGTAGCCGCGATATTTATTGAGGATTTTTTCCACCGTTTCCAGTTGATTGGGACAATGTAAGAGCGCATTTACCACAACCATTGTATCTCTTCCCCAAGCACCGTAAAAAGGAAAGCCGGCTACAATATCGTCATTGGCTAAAAAATCCTTCAGGGCAAATTCCAGGATTTTAAGATAATTGTCATACGGGAAAATAATATTATCGTTATAATCCAAGTTATTCAAAAGGGTATCGTTTTTATCGGAAGCATAAGGATAATCCAAAGGTTTGGGAAGGTCTGCATAACGATTTTCAATCCTTTCAATGAGAGTTTTGGCATCTTCAATTGCCGTATCACTGAAAAGAAGATAGTTGCTTTGTCCCACCCTCAAATCAAAACCAAGCTGAAAAAGAGTTATCTGATCACCAATACCTTCATAACCACTCATCACTTCCCAGGGATAAAAAACATTATAATAAACATAGCGATTGGGAATAACTTCACCTGAAAGCAAAGCACCATAAAGTTTTATATTATTATCCTGCCTTTGAACACTAAAACGAGTGAATTTATCCGGAGTTTCAATTTCCGTAATAAAATTCAAGAAATCTAAAGTGCCAGGTTTATTGAGCTCATGATGAGGAATCATCGTAAACTTGGGATGAAGCTCAAAATGCAGAAGATGATGACCCAAATTGGTATATTTCACCAAAGTTGTATTGGTGGATTCATCCATCATTATCTCTTTCAGAATCAAAATATCGTTCTGATGGGGAAGAGCTGAATACAAAAATATCGGATAGGGACGCAACCAAGGTTTTACTAAATGCAGAAAACCCTCAGGATATATACAATTGCTGTAATTATTGCTGTCCAGGTGAAAAAATTCTCCTCGCCATTCAACTTTTTCTTCAATGCCAGCCACCAAATGAAAGCGATTGAATTTACTGTCGCTGCTAACCAGTAAACCGTGATATTTTCGCTGGTTGATCAAATTTCCTGTTCCTAAAGCATAACCGCCTCTACGGTTAGTTAGAATCCATTCATGATGATGGGTCTCCATAAAATAGTTGTTCATCAAACCTCCTCAAATTCTAATCCTAAGTTGTGTTGATTTTTTTTCCATATTGGTTATTTCGTCAAGTCCTTTTTTATAACCTCTCACAGATTCCACTGATTTTGCAGATTTTGATTGATAATTGGTAGGAGATGAACAGGATGAAAGGGATTTTTAGGATTTTTTTACAAAGAGAAGGAATGAAGAATGAATTTAAAAGAGGTTGAGAAGGTTGAGAGGGTTGAGAGGGTTAAGAGGGTTGAGATAGATGTTTGAACAAGCTCTTCGTGCAAGGAAAGTAATAATAATCTGTCAAATTATGACAAAAATCTATGGATATTATAAAATGTTTAATAATGGGAATGATTAAATAAAAACTAAAATTAGGAGAAGATGCAAACACCTTAGCGGAAACATTATAACTATTTGATAAAAAACTTTGATTTGGTATGATAAAAGGAATTTTTTCTCTTTAGTAGCTATATTTTTTCGCCGGGTTAAAACCCGTTGTTAGTATCTGTCGTTTCTACGGAATTTTTACTACAATATGGTTAAAATGAGGGAAATGATAATAACCATTATTGCTATTGTGTTATTTGGTTTAATTGGTAGTATTGGTATAGTTTCTAATACCTTTATTGATGAGTTCAATGGATTCAGTTAGGGAAGGCATATTTGAGAAGTATTTACTATAAATAATCTTCAGGTCTTGATGTTCTTCATTCAAAGGTTTAACATCCGGAAGTTCATAGAGTAAATCATAATTTCCACTGGCTTCAACGGTTGCATATTCATAGTCCACAGTGCGCAGATAGTTTCCTTCTTCATCAAAGAGACCCAGAATAAAATAGCCGGAAATTTCTACTGGTAAATTGTTATGCAAAGTAACATAAACATCGGCAGGATGAGGCAATTTGGCAACATCGTAAAGAAAAAGTTCATCCTGGGAAACAGGAACTACATTAATTTCACTATCCAAATCAAATGCTTGTTCATCCAACCAGTTTCCGGAATAGGAACGAGCGGACTTAAACCCTCCAAAATAGGCGAGGGTTCTTTCTTCGTATTCTTTCATTCCGGGGTCATTGATAATATAGGAAGAGGGCTTATTTTTAGGACCGTTCTGTTTAATTACCAGAACCCAATGACTTCTTCTGCCGGCAACTTTTACGATAACTTTGTTTCCTTTCTCCAATTCATTGGAAAGAAAATCCCAATCATTTCTAACAGTGCTTTGGGCAACAAGCTCCAGTCCTAATCCGCTGCCGTCAATTTCTCCGGGAATTTGCCAACGCATATTACTTCCGGAATAGCCGCCATTTCTTTTCAACCATTCATTTAAGCGGTCAGGAGTCATATATTCATTACTTGCTTCGGCGTTTAAAAGCATAGAAAGGCAGCTTAGTACACAGCCGCTGCTACCTATTGATCTTTTTCCTGAACCCAATTGTTCTGATTTCCATCGTTCATCATTCTGTGAATACCAGTTAAAGCTACCTGCAATCAGTGGCACACACAAAATCATTGTGATATATATTAAATGCAATCTCTTCATAAGCAAGTCACCTTAGCTAACAACTACAACAATATAGAAATTAACTTTAAGAAACCACTATTCTGGAGAGGGAAATATGTCAAACATTTTTTTGTTTTCAATAAGCAAAAACAACTCCACTAATAGGAAATATCCATTCCTCTGGTTTACTGGAAACTCTTATTTCTCCGTTGTTTCTTTGAATGATAGGGTCTTTATCCTGACCGGAGAAAAAAGGTACACAGTCCACAGTATTTATAGTCAGTGGATACTGGAAGGAAATATCCACCCCGCGAGTAAGTTCCGTGATAAAAACACTAAATTGATGAGAAGAACAAGGATATAAAGTAAGAGTATTGATGGTAAAATGAACTCTCTTTCCTATTTTTTTCTTCAATTCGGGATGGGAACATCTAATTTCCAAACAGCCATTTATATAATGCAAAGTGGTTTGCAAAATAAGATCATCTACTTGTGCCAAGCAAACGATAAAGTTTTTACTATCCAGTTCAAAGCTATCGTCCATCAGCCAACGGTATTCTACATCGCTCCTTTTAAAATAGCGACGCAGAACTTCATCGGAAGAAGCACAAGCAACCATAAAATAGTCGTTACTAAGCACTTTATCAAAATTGAGGGTAGTTGTAGCGTTAAAATAACCGGCATTTAAAGAATGGGAAAAAATAACCTGATGTTGGAAGTTATGCCTGTAGTGAATATCTTTATCCTTATAGTAAAAGAAATCCCTCAGCATTTCGCGATAAATGAGCTCTCCTATTTCAATGCTCTGTAAGCGTTGAGCAATTGCTGATTCAATTATTTGATTCAATTTGCTATCCGAAAAATCATCAGGAACGAAATCACGCCGGGAAAGAGGAGTGCTATAAATCATTTTCCCGTTTTGAAAATAGTATCTTTTAGCTCTACGTCCTACCTGACAGAGCAGTTCATAAGAATTACCTCCATACTTGGATACCAGATTTTCTGCTCTTGTTTCTAAAGCCGAACCTCCTAAAAGAATAGCTACATCGCCAATGGCAGGATTTTCTATCGGGCTCAAATCCACACAAATCATATCCATTGAGATGCGACCTATAACATTGCAGAGCTTATTATCCAGAAAAACAACGCCACAATTGGAAAGCATAAAATCGTAGCCATCAGCATAACCGATTGGTAGAATTCCATAAAAACAGTCCTTTTTTGCTGTCCAGGAACGATTGTATCCCACCGATTCACCTTTAGCAATATGTTTTATTTGCGAAAGTATTGTTTTGAATGTCATAACAGGTTGCAAAGCGATGTCTTTATTCCCGGGAACTTGAATTCCATAAGCCATAATTCCCAAACGGACTAAATTACTGTGTTTTCCCAAACCGTTTACCAGGGCATTGGAATTATTAATATGGAGATATGTGGGAGTAAAAGGCAGGTTATCTATTATGTTCCAGAATCGTTCTTCCTGTTGTTTACTGAAATCCGGATCGTTTTCCGCAGAGGCAAAATGAGTAAATATACCTTCAATCAGCAGGTTGTCCATTTTAGCTATTTTGTTAAAAAAATCTATAAATTCGCTATCTAAAATTCCACTGCGATGCATACCGGTATCAACTTTCAGATGAACAACTGCTTGTTTGTTTTTTGTCTTAGCGGTTTTATTTAACGCTCTGGCAAAATCCAGAGAAGAAACATTAACAGCCAGGTCATTATCCAAAATGGTATTAATTTCGTTACTTAAACAAGGAGAAAGAATTAAAACAGGTTCCTTGCAACCTTGCAGTCGTAATAAACGACCCTCTTCAGGATTGGCAACTCCTAAATAGACAGCTCCTTCCTCACAGGCAATTTTACTTATTTCCCTGGCTCCATGACCATAAGCATCCGCTTTCACAATCATCATAAATTGTTGTTGCGTTTCCAGAAAGCTTTTCAGGATATTCAGATTGGTTCTGAAAGCGGAAAGGTCAATTTCCACCCAACTTCGCTCAAAAATCTTTCTTCGTAACATAGTTTATAAATACTTCGCAGCTAAATCTGCCAGAGCACTGCGTTCACCCTTATCTAAAGTTATATGCCCTACCAGAATTTCGCCTTTGAATTTTTCTACCGAAACGGAAAGTCCGTTACTTTGGGAATCCAAATAGGGAATATCTATTTGATAGGGGTCTCCTGTAAGAACAACTTTGGTGTTTTCTCCTGCACGAGTAATAATGGTTTTCATTTCATGCGGACTCAAATTTTGGGCTTCATCAATAATAAAGAATTGATCTGGCAAACTGCGTCCTCGGATATAAGTTAGCGGTTCCAGTTCCAGAAAACCGTAATCCATTAAATCATTAATATCGGTTTTTTTTCTGCTTGGAGAACCTTCCTGGCTTTTATCCGTATGCGAAGAGAGCAAAATATCCATATTATCATAAATGGGCTGCATCCAGGGATTGAATTTTTCGGTTTTAGTGCCGGGTAAATAGCCCAGGTCTTTTCCCAAAGGAGAAATTGGACGGGAAACTACAAGGCGTGAATATTTTTTTTCTTCCACCACCTTTTGTAAGCCGGCAGCCATAGCTAAAAGTGTTTTTCCTGTTCCTGCTTTGCCGGATAAGCTTACTAACTTTATACTGTCATCCAAAAGAATATCCAGAGCCATTTCCTGTTCAAAATTGCGGGCTTTAATACCAAAAACCTGTTGTCCCGTATAATGATTGATTACATAGAGTTGATTACGTCCATAATGATAACGTAAGGTCTTATATTGATCGGGCTTATCAGGAACAGAAACACGCACAAACTGATTGGGGAAAAAATCACCGAAGTTATTGTTTATATATCCTTTTTCTTCCAGTTCTCTGTATTGTTCCGGTTCCAAATCAAGGAATTCCCAACCGGTAAAAAATTCCTCGTATTTAATGGTATCGGTTTCAAAATTTTCTGCATTTATGCCTACACAATCTGCCTTAACACGTACATTTACATCTTTGGAAACCAGAGTTACAATGGATTGAGGATATTTTTCCTTGAAATACAAAGCAGTACTTATTATTAAATTGTCATTTCGGTCAAGAAACAACAGCTCCGAAGCGGTGTTGGTTATTTCTTTATTCACTGTTACTTGAATTGTGCCTCCATTTTCTGTGGGCACACCTTCCTGTAATTTTCCTTTTTTGCGTAAAGCATCAAGATAGCGTCCAACTTGACGCGCGTTACGGCTTTTCTCATCCACACCTTTTTTAAACTGGTCAATTTCTTCTATTACTACAATAGGCAAGACCACTCTATTATCCTCAAAAGAAAAAAGTGCTTGGGGATTGTGAATCAGGACATTTGTATCCAGAATAAAAATTTTCCTTTCCATTTGTATAACTTCCTTTGTTTTTTATATTTATCACGCAGTTTCGGGTCTGTTACCCTTCTAACGGGGTTTGTATCTTGAATCAAGAACAATAAAACAATAATTACAATAGGGCAGGGATAGTCAATGATTATTTTCCTGATAATGATTGCAAAAAAGGATTGATAGAAGTAAAAAAAACCTGTAGTTAATAAAAAAATGGTGCTGAAGGGGGGATTTGAACCCCCATGAGCTCATTGCTCACTAGTCCCTGAAACTAGCGTGTCTACCAATTTCACCACTTCAGCATTTTATACTAAAATCCTTTTCTTAAGAAAGAAGGATTTTGTCAAGGTTTTTCCTACAGGTATTTTTTCTGCAGATTACGCAAATCTTACACCGATTTTACAGATAAAAGAACAGAAAACGGATTTTATTTTGTAAATTGAAAAAGAGATAATTTTACAAAGAGGAAAAGAGGAAAAGAGAAAAAAGAAGAAGGAATTTAAAAAGGTTGAGAGAGTTGAAATGCTCTCTCTGCCATTCCAGATTTTCCTTGACGGTAAAACGCTAATTAAAACGGTGAAAACAAATATGTAACTATAATAAATTAAAGGAGATTCATTAATGAAACGCAAAGTTATCATTATGGGTGCAGCGGGAAGGGACTTTCACAATTTCAATGTTTTTTTCCGCGATAACAAGGACTATGAAGTTGTAGCTTTTACTGCTACACAGATTCCTGGAATTGATGACAAAAAGTATCCTTCCGCTTTAGCAGGAAAGCTTTATCCTGAAGGAATCAATATCTATCCGGAAAGTGAACTGAAAAACCTGATTAAGAAACACAAAGTTGATTTAGTGGTCTTAGCTTACAGTGACCTTCCTTTTGAGGTAGTTATGCACAAAGCATCCTTAGTAAATGCTTGTGGTGCCGATTTTATGTTGATGGGAAAAGATAACACTACTATTAAAACCAGTAAACCCCTTGTAACTGTTTGTGCAGTTAGAACCGGTTGCGGTAAATCACAAACGACCAGAGCGGTTGTGAAAGCTCTCAAGGCAAAAGGGCTGAAAGTTGTTTCCATTCGTCATCCTATGCCTTATGGCGATCTTGTTAAACAAAAAGTTCAGCGTTTTGCCAAACTGGAAGACCTGAAAAAATATAACTGCACAATTGAAGAAATGGAAGAATACGAGCCGCATATAATGATGAATAGTGTTATTTATGCCGGAGTGGATTATGAGGCAATTTTAAAAGAAGCGGAAAAAGAAGCGGATGTAATTGTTTGGGATGGAGGTAATAATGATATTCCATTTTATACTTCTGATAAAGAAATTAAGATAGTTGTGGTTGATCCTCATCGTCCCGGAGATGAAATTTCTTACTATCCGGGTGAAACAAATGTCTTTTTGGCTGATGTAATCGTTATCAATAAAATTGATAGTGCCGATTTTGATGATATCAATGAGGTTCGCGAAAATGTTCGTTTTATCAATCCTAAAGCTCAAATTATTGAAGCTGCATCACCGCTTTTTGTAGACCATCCGGAAATGATTTACGGTAAAAAAGTTCTGGTTGTAGAAGACGGTCCTACTTTAACCCATGGAGAAATGACTTATGGAGCAGGAATTGTAGCTGCAGAAAAATATGGTTGTGCTGACCTTGTTGATCCGCGTCCCTGGGCTACAGGCGAAATTAAGCAGACCTACGAAAAATATCCTGAAATCGGAACTTTGCTTCCGGCAATGGGTTATAGTTCCAAGCAGATTAAGGATTTGGAAAAAACAATCAATAGTGCTGAATGTGATTCTGTGATTATTGCCACTCCAATAGACCTGCGTCGTTTAATTAAAATCAATAAGCCCGCTTGTCAAGTGCGTTACGAATTGCAGGAAATTGGAGTTCCTACAATAGCGGATGTTCTGAAGAATTTCGGTAAGAAATCCTCTAAAAAATAATAGTTTCTATAAAAGGAGGTGCTTTGTCGCCTCCTTTTTCCATTTGTGATCCTCTGGCAGTAAAGTTTATTCACTTTTTACATTAAAAGGAATTAACTTTTCTGCTTCATCAAAATTTACATTAGTTAAAGGAAAAGGAAAATGAACAAAACAGCTGTTCTTGCCCTTGGTGGAAACGCTATTATCAAAGCAGGTGAAAAAGGAACCATAACTCAGCAATTTGCCAATACTCGTGAATCCCTTAGCGGAATCGTAGAACTAATCAAACGGGGCTATCATTTAAGCATAACTCATGGCAACGGACCCCAGGTAGGAAATTTATTACGCCAACAGGAAGCCGGTGAAAAAGAGGGCATTCCCCAATTGCCTTTAGGTGTATTAAACGCTGCTACGGAAGGAACTATGGGATATATGATAGAACAAAGCCTGCAAAATAAACTACATAAAAGCGGTATTAAAAAACGGGTTATAACTATTATTTCGCAGGTAGTTGTAGATAAAAATGATCCCAGTATGCTGAATCCGACAAAATTTGTTGGAAGTACCTATTATACAGCTCAGCAGGCAGAAGAATTACATCAGAAATTGGGTTGGATACTGAAAGAGGATTCCGGAAAAGGTTTTCGGCGTGTTGTTCCTTCACCTTATCCAATTCAAATTATTCCCGCTGCAACCATCAAAGAACTTGTGGATAGGGGAGAGATAGTAATAGCAGTTGGTGGTGGCGGAATTCCCATTTATATAGAAGAAGATGGCACCTACGAGGGTGTTGATGCGGTTATTGATAAGGACTTTGCTTCCTCACTTTTAGCTTTGGAAATTAAAGCAGACCTCTTTGTGATTTTAACAGGTGTGGAAAAGGTTGCTATTAATTACGGTAAAGAAAATCAGCAGGACTTGGATAGAATGACAGTTGCCGAAGCCAAACGCTATTTTGCTGAAAAACAGTTTCCCGCGGGAAGTATGGGTCCTAAAATTCAGGCAGCTATTGATTTTCTGGAACGCGGTGGTTCGGAAGTATTGATTACTTCCATTGAAAAAATTGTGGATGCCTTTGAAGGCAAAACCGGAACCAGAATTGTGTAGCTTGAGCTTACCGTAGCTCAGCATCCTTTTTTACGATTTATCTTCCTTAGTAGCATTGCTTACCCATTGCTTACCCATTACGGATGGCATTAGCAATGGGTGAGCAATGCTTGAGTAATGCAATTAAAGAAGAAAAGCTTACATTCAATATAACAATAACTTACTGAGGGAATATCGGGTTATCCTGCAATAAGCTTAAAATTTGGCATTAGAATTGCTTTATATAATGAAAAAAACCGAATATAGAGGTTCTTAATGAAGTCATCCCAATTTTTCCTGCTGCTCATTATAACTATTTTGTTATTGCCAATAGCGCTATCCGGCAATACAAACGGCGAAAACAATCCTTTTAAGATTAAGGAAATAAATGATAGCGAAATAAGAATTCAATTTACATTACCGCAATGGGAAATTGAACAAATTAATGTTAAAAACGAAATAAGAAAGAAAGTTAAAGTTCAGGAAACACCTTATCTTTTTATAGATGAAGAAGAAACATTGCCGATATTTTCCACAATGATTGCTATTCCGAATAGGGGGGGTGTAGATTTGCTTGTTTCTAATTCCTCAAAATCTTCTATTAATGAATTTACTGCCGATTTTGATGCTGCTCTGAATAGGGAAAACCAACAGGGAAGATTTACCGATATTCATTATCCTGCTGCTAATGTTGTTATCTCAGAGCCCCAGATATTGCGTGATTTCAGGGTTGTAAATCTTAATATATATCCCTTTCAATATGACCGGATAAATCGGAAACTGCTTGTTAGTGAAAATCTGGATATAAAGTTAACATTTAACAGCAGACCTTCTATCAATGAATTGAATTCCAGTTCTTATATTTCTTGTAGTTTTGACAGTATCTATAGAGGGCTGATTTTAAACTATGAATCCCTGCGGCAAACACGGGAAATTGACTATCGGAATCCTGTGATGCTGGTTATCTATGGCAATTATACAGACACCAACTATTTATCTAAAATAAATGAATTCGTTACCTGGAAAAAGCAAAGGGGCTTTATTGTAAACGCAGTTAGCACTGGTGTTACCGGAACAACCAATACCAATATTAAGAGTTATATTCAAACAGCTTACAACAATCCTGCAACGCGTCCGGACTATATTGTCTTAATTGGTGATACAGATGGCACTATTGCTGTTCCAAGTAATAACACTTATGTTGACTATCAATATACCTGGCTGGCAGGAAGTGATAACCTGGGTGATGTAATGATTGGTAGAATTTCTGTAACTTCTACTGCTGATTTGGATGTTATCCTGGCAAAAATCATCTCTCTGGAAAAGAACATTGGACAGCATCCCACCGATTGGTTAAATAGAATGGTTTTAGTTGGGGATACCGGTTCTTCAGGTATCTCAACGATTTATACTAATAGATACATTCGTGATATTTCGGAAGAAATTAATCCTGGTTATACTTATACTGAGGTCTATGGTTCCAGCCCCAGTAACACAACAATCAATAATGCTATTAATCAAGGTGTAATGTGTTATAATTTTCGTGGTTATATAAATATGAACAGTTGGCCAAGTACAATGTCTTCCTTATATAATTCTTACAAACTCTTTCATGCGGTCTTTATTACTTGCAGCACTGGAAGTTTTGGCGGTTCAACTTCTACTACAGAACAAGTTATTCGTTATGGAACTGCTGCTGCTTTAGGAGGCGCAATAACTGCAATTGGAATGGCTACCTCATACACTCATACACCAATGAACAATTGTTTAGATGTAGGTATATTTCACGGAATTTACAATCTCGGAATGCGGGAGATGTCTTCCGCAATGCTTTATGCAAAGTTGTATTTACATTCAGTTTATGGAGTTAGTCATCCCACTCAGGCACAGGATTTTGCTGCTTACTGTAATTTAATGGGTGATCCTACTGCTATGGTTTATGTAGGAACTCCCAATAGTTTTATTGTTTCAGCTCCGTCAACCATTCCTTCCGGTTCTATCAATATCAGAATAGGAGTAACCAACGGTAACGGAGAAATTGTAGAAGGTGCTTTTGTAACTTTGACTACCACTTCCGGTTTACAATTAACCGGAATTACAGATTCTTCGGGATTTGTTACTATTGATTTACCAGCAGGACTTTCCCAAAACTTGGTTTTAACTGTTGCTAAAGATGATTATATCGCTTATACGAGCTCCATAACTTTAAATACTGGTGGAGGAATTGTCTATGACAGTTTTGTTCAGAAGTTAACCTCTATGTAACACTGAAAAATACAAGTTCTTCTACTCTCTTTATTAATGGTAGGGTATCTACTACAGATTCTTATGTTACTTTAATAGAATATGACCGCCTGGAATTTGGTGATATTGTTGCTGGTGGTTTGGGAGAAAACATTACTCCTATTGTTTTTTCCGTTTCCCCTGCCTGTCCTGATCAACATATTATTACTTTAGTGCTTACGGCTGAAGGTGCCGGAAACAATTGGACGATAAATATCCCTCTGACCGTAAGAGGAGGCAACCTGGAAATTCAAAGTTATACTTTTGTGGGTATAACGGGCAATATTATCACTCCCGGACTTTCCTGTCCCTTTACTTTTTCCCTAAAGAACACCGGTATTTCTACTTTACATAATGTTTACGGCAATTTGCAGTCGCTCAGTAACTATTTTGTTGTTCAAGATGCTGAGGGTTATTTTGGCAATATTGCTCCTAATTCTACAGTTACTAATAGTTCTAACAGCTTTACTGTTTTTGCCTGGGATAGCAGTATAAATGGAATGGTGATTCCGTTGATTCTAACACTTTCTAATGCTAATGGATATACCCAGACCTTACATTTAAGTATTACGATTGGCACAACGACTGTTCACGATCCTTTGGGTCAGGATGCTTATGGCTATTTTATTTATGATCAAACGGATACGGCATATCCTTTGTGCCCAAGTTATCAATGGATTCCTATTGCTCCTGCTGAAGGAGGAAGTGGAACCTTACTATCTTTAACAGACCCGGGAAATACATCAGATGAAGGTGACGATACAAGTGCTATAGCTATTCAGACGGTTAATTTACCCTTTACCTTTACCTTTTATGGTAGACAATATACTCAGGCATCCATTTGTTCCAATGGTTTTATTGCTTTTGGTGCGACCCAAAATGCGGACTGGAGAAATTGGCGTTTACCAGGAGCAGGAGGTCCCAATCCGATGATTGCTGTCTTTTGGGATGACCTTCAACTGGGAACTGGAAGTGGAGTTTATACATATTATAATTCAGCTCAACATTATTATGTAGTGGAATGGTATAATATAATTTCTGGCTATAACGGTTCCAGTTTGGAGACCTTTCAAGCGATATTATATGACCCTGTTTATTATCCAACTATTACCAATGATGGTCAAATAAAATTACAATATAAGGTTTTTAATAATATAGACCAGGGTAGTGGAGATGTATATCCGCATGGAAATTACTGCACTATAGGTATTAAAGACCATTACGGAACTGATGGATTGGAATATACTTTCAACAATACTTATCCTACAGCTGCGAGTCCCTTGAGTAACGAAAAAGCTTTGCTTATCAGCACACCGGAAATTATATCCGGTACACCTCATCTTACTATAGCTCAAACAACTGTTATTGACCCTAATAGTAATAACCGGGTGAAACAGCTCAACTGCAAATCCTGCTTAGAAACAATGGACTTTCTACTGCTGAGAATGTTACTGGTGTGTTGAGTTGTTCCGATTCTTATGTCACAATTAATAATGCTACTGCTAATTATGGAAATATTGCCGGAGAGGCACAGGGCTTACCACAAAGTAATTTTAATTTAAGTGTTTCTCCATCCTGCCCTGGAGGACATAGAATTAATTTTACTCTAGCTCTTTCCGGTAGTGGATTAAATTGGAACTATTCCTTTTCTTTAGATGTCTATGTTCCAATTCTGGAATTCGGAAACTATACTGTGTTAGATTCTAACGGAGACAATGATGGAATTTTAGACCCCGGCGAAACTGTAAACCTCTCTGTTCAATTACTGAATACAGGAGAAGTAGCCAGCCCGGTTGGAACGGCAACAATTTTTACTTCTACCGAAGGAATTAATATTATTACAGGAACTGCTCAGTTTGCTCCAATATCCGGGAATGGAAATACAACACTTGTTTTTACTCTTAGTGCAAATGCCTCAGTTGCGGTAGGAACTTTAGCTAATTTATTTTGTTCTGCAGCTGCCGGAACTTATTCTGCTTCAACGAATATAATTCTGGAAATTGGAGCACCTTTAGAAATTACAATAGGAACTGGAACTGGAACGCAAACTTATCCTTTTGATAGATGGTATAATTATTCTGCTCACGAAGCTATTTATCTTGCCAGTGAATTTGGTGTTGCGGGAGCAATAAAATCCCTTGCCTATTATAAAGCACAAGGTGTAGAAATAAACCCGATTGAAAGTGTTTCTATTTATATGAAACAGACCCCAAACACTACTCTCAGTTCCGGTAATTATAGTTTGGATGGATATACTTTAGTTTACAATGGCTCCTTTACAAATAACGCCACTTCCGGCTGGATGGAAGTAACTCTTAACCAAATGTTTCTTTACAATGGGACTGATAATCTTTCTATCCTTTGTTTAAAAGGATACCAGCAATACATAAGCAATTATCCCTATTGGACTTATACCAGCACCTCTACAACCCGTGCAAGGCAAAATCGGAGTGATAGTTCAGCTCCTACAAATCTTACAGCTTCAAGTAATCTCCCCAATATCCGGTTGAAAATATTTGTAGATAGCAGTATGATTTTACCACCAACTGCCTTAAGAGCTACTTCCGGCAATGGAATAGTAACTCTTACCTGGCAATCACCTATGGCTGGAAATATAGATAGTTATAATATATACCGTAATAATGCCTTATATGATAATGTAGCTAATAGATATACTTATTATGATGTAGATGTTGTTAATGGCACAACCTATTCCTATTATCTGACCTCTGTTTCCGGAATTAATGAATCGCTTCCATCCTTAACCGTGCAAGCAACTCCTTCCAGTTCTTCAGTTTCCGAAACTATAATAGGTACTGGAACAAGTATAACGGGCACTAATACAGCCAGTCCTGTAAATATCTATTATAAAAGTTTGCACGGTCAATCGGTATATACTGCTGCAGAGCTAAATGCTGCAGGGATTTATGGACCGATAGATATTTTACAGCTGGGTTTTTATATAGCCAGCTCTCCAGCTTATGCTTTACCGAATTTTTTAATCCGAATGAAACATACAACTGCTATTGATGTTTCTTCCTGGCAGACAGCAACTGGAATGACTACGGTTTATACCAATGCATCCTATATGCCAGTTGCTGGAGGTTGGGATATGCTAACTCTCACTTCACCTTTTCACTGGAATGGAATTGATAACATTGTAATAGATACTGCTTTTGGACTTGTAAGCCAATGGAGTTCATCCGGGACAGTTCAATACACTTCTGTTAACAATGGCTACCGTTATACTTGGAGTGATAGCAGTGACCAAACCAATGTTTTTACAGGTAGCTCAACATCAAGCAATAGACCAAATATTAAAATAAGAGTTCCTTCAGAACCACAAAATGCGATAATTTCTCTAAGCCCTACCCAATTGAATTTCGGTGCAGTAGAAATAGGTAATTCAGCAACTTTGCCTTTTACCATTCAAAATACAGGCAATCAACTTCTGGCTGGCTATTTTACCGTTCCGAATAACTATACTCTTGATTTTGCCCCAAGGAATAAAAATAAAGATTTACAGGAAACCAGATATAGCGATCGCACAAATATGCAATTTGCTATAGAGGCAGGAAACTCATTGACCGTTAATGTTACTTTTACACCCACAGCTCAAACCTCATATAATGGAAATTTGGTTATAACCAGCAATGCTGTAAATAGTCATAACTTCAATTTGGTCTTAAATGGTAGCGGTTATTATCCTTCTCTGGAAACACCTATTGTAACTATTTCCCGAGAATATAATAACATAGTTCTTCGCTGGAATGCTGTTCCGAATGCTCTTAGCTATCAAATTTATCGTAGTGATAATCCTTACAGCAATTTTACCTTAATTGGAACTACTTCCTACCTTCAATTCACTGATGCATCAGGTAATCAGGGATTTTATTACATTAAGGCAAGTACTCAGCATCCTTAATGTTGTGTAGCCGGAGGATACTGTTCCTCCGCTTTTTTGTGTAGCCGAAAAACGCTGTTCCTCTGCAAGAGTGTGAAAAGGTGGAAAAGTGGAAAGGTGAAACAGGGAGTGGACATTGTAAAAAAAGATGCAGAGCTTCAGCGAGCTCCTGCTGCACAAAAAAAAGAAGAGTTCTGGCTACATAAAATGGAGCGGGCAACGGGACTTGAACCCGCGACCCTCAGCTTGGGAAGCTAATGCTCTACCACCTGAGCTATGCCCGCTTTTTTATTGAGCTCAAAAATTTGGATGGGGTCTATGAAGTCAAGGAAAAGAATAATGAGGTGGCAAATTCCGTTTTGCCACAAAGGATGCAGTCCTTTATCCTAAATAATGCAGCATAAATAAGTATAAACATAATAATCAATTGGGTTGCCAAATTCCAATTCGGCAAATGCCGAAGGTATAAATTCCTTTAGAAACATTTGGTTTCTTTGGCAAAGATAGAATTTGCCAGTCAATTTTTTAACCGCATTATTTGCGTTTATCCTGCAATCCGTTTTTGAATAATCCTAAAGTTTTCAGGTTGTGTAAGTAGTTGTGATTAAAACCTGCATTTCGCCAATAATTCTTTTTACGGCAGGGCTGATGAGGTCCAGTTTCTTTAACTGTTCCAGGCGTTCACTGCGTTGTTCCAATTCATCATTAGTAAAGATTTTGTCCATCAGATTGCAAATATTAAGTAAGGCAATCAAAGCCAGGTCTCGGGGTTCAGGATCAACATCTGTAAGAACCGTTTTCCGAATTCGGGAAAGGACTTCTTCCTCTTCTTTCTGGTCTATAATGGGATAGCGACGCTTTTTGAACAGCCAAAGGACTTTACACTGGCTCACCTTGATGATGCCTTTTTCTTCCAAGTCCTGCAGGAGTTTATCTTTCAAGTGTCCCATAGAGTTATAAAGCTGTCCTACTAAAACAGCCGGTTGGTTTCCTGCTTCAGTTTCAATTAAATTTTCCAGGATAGCATCCAGAAACTTATCACCTGTCGGTTCTGTAGATAGAACATAGATACCTTCCAGATCTACATCAATTCGTTTTCTCAAAGCCAAGTCCATTAAAAGAGCACCAATTAAAGCCACATTGAAATTGATGTTGGTTATCCTGTAAAATGAATTAGTTTGATCGTCTATGGATAGCAGGATTAGTTCTTCAGCGCAGTTAAGAATCATATTTTCCTCGTTGGTTAATAGTTACAAGCTTTTTAGATATTTTTCTTCCTCAATAATGGCTTGAAACTTTGCGTTCATTTCATCCAATGCTTCTTGGGGAGTAGAAATTCCCCGCATTGCTTTCTCTAAATAATTTTTTAATTCCATACGGGCTTTGAACCAGGCAGAAATTTGGGGTTCAAAGATAGCTGTTTCCAGCTGATCATAAATACCTTGAAATTGAGGATATTCTTTTAAAAAGTTCTGCAGAACAGGAGATTGCATAGCACTTTTCCGCACAGGCATATAACAGGTTTCAGCACTCCATCTGGCTGTTTGTTCTGTATCTGTAAACCATTTTATAAATTCCCAGGCAGCTTGTTCTCTTTTTCTATCACCGCTTTTAAAAATAACAATATTAGTTCCACTGACGGCACTTTTATTGGTTCTATATACAGGTAAAGGAGCATAACCAATATTAAAATTGATGGGTTGCTGACGCATATGCGTGATAGAAACACTACTACCTTCATACATAGCGGCAATTCCGGCTAAAAAATCATTTTGTCCTTCAAATTCACGGACAAGATAAACGGTTTTATCTTTATTTAGCAAATCGGTAGTAAAAGTTAAAGCTTCAATTGCTTGTGGACTATTAAGTTGTGGGTTTCCTTTTTCATCTAAAATTGTTCCCCCAGCTTGGTAAAGCAGATTAATAAATTGCCATTCATTCACATTAAAATTGGTTCCGTAGGTTTCTGGTTTACCGTCATTGTTTTTATCAGTAGTTAATTTACGACAGTAGGAACGAAATTCATCCCAAGTAGCAGGAAAATGATTAGGGTCAAGACCAGCTCTATAGAAAGCATCTTTATTATAGAAATAAGCACGGACACTTTTATTGAAGGGAAAGGAATAGATGGTGTCATTAAAAGTATTGGATTTTAAGAAGACAGGATAAATATCTTCCAAACTTTGCATTGTCCAGGTTGAATCCGCTTTCATTAAATCCTCAAAATTGCAAAGCACTCCTGCCTCTATATATTTGGAAGTCCAAGATTCAAAAACCTGAGCAATATCGGGCTGTTTTTTTGCTTGAATGGAAGCCATAAGTTTTTGCGAGAGCGCCGTATAGCTACTAATAGGATTGGCAATTACTTCTATGTCTTTATGAGTGTGATTAAATTCACGAATCATTTCATTAAGAGTATCACCTAAAGGACCGCTGAGACCATGCCAGAAAGCAACTTTAACCTTATTGGACTGTAAAGCACTTTTACAGCCGGCTAAAAGGACAAAGAGCATTATTATCATTATAAAGAACTTACGCATTATTTACAACTCCTTATTTGATAAAAGCGATTCAACTACCATCTTTATTTGTTCAGGGTTAGCGTCAACGAAAAAAATGAAATTGAAAAAGAAAACACAGAGAAAAGAAATTAGTTTTACAATATAAGCGTAATCTGGAAGAGTCGTTATTACACAAGAAAAATGTAAAAAAAGTGAGAACGGAAAAATTATTTATTCCGGAAGTTATCTCACTGTTTTAGCCCTCACTTTTTTTAATCTCACTTCTTCATTCTTCATTTCCTACCCCTGCTTAATTATCAATTTTTTATCTCTGAAATCTGTGTAATCTGTGAGCAATAATCCTATTCGCCAATCCACATAGCTACTAATCCGGGCAGAATTTCTCCTGATTTGCCCTGATAAAATTCATCAATATAGGCAAGGTTATCCGGTTTTTCCAGATTTATTGCAATTGTTTTTGCTCCCATCAGTTTGGCAGTAAGAACGAAACCTGCTGCAGGATAAACAACTCCGCTGGTTCCTACAATGATAAATACAGAACATTTTCTGAGAGCATCATCAATTATACTCAGATAATGCGGTATTTCACCAAACCAGACAATATCTGGTCTTAAAATCCCATTGCAAAAGGGACAAAGGGGAATCGGTTGAGTTAAATCAATATCCTTAATTGCTAATTTGCTATGGCATTTGGTACAAATACAATTGGCAAGGGAGCCATGCATTTCCAAAACTCTCTTAGAGCCAGCTTTTATATGCAAGCAATCCACATTTTGGGTAACCAGTAAAAAGTTATCCCCTAAAAAATCTTCCAATTTAACCAAAGCAAAGTGAGCCGGATTGGGTTTACTGGAAATACTATCCTGGTAGCGTTGACGGTAAAATTCCCAAACTTTAACCGGATTAGAGTTAAAAGCTTCAGGAGTAGCAACATCTTCAACCCGATGATTTTCCCATAAACCACAGCTATCTCTAAAAGTCCGGATACCGGATTCAGCGCTGATTCCGGCTCCGGTTAAAACGAGAACATTTGTATCGGGAGTAAATTTTAGCATTTCTATTTCAGTAATAGCATTTTTCGCATTTGGACACCTGAAGGAGTTTTAATGCGATAATAATATACTCCACTGGCTATATTACGCTTGTTTATATCTAAACCATTGAATACGACTTTATGAGTGCCTGCAGGTAAAACCTCATCAATTAAGCGGGTTACCAATTGACCTTTAATATTGAAGACCTCCAGACAAACCGGCATCCGAGCTGGTATGGAAAACTCAATCGTAGTTTCAGGATTAAAAGGATTGGGATAATTATCATACAGGATAACATTTTGTGCTAAAGGAATGCTTTCATCCTCATTGGCAACATAGCCCGTTATCCTCACATCATCTATATACCATCCCTCTCCACCAACATAACCATCACTGCCAAAAACCCAACGAAATTGAGCTATTCCGGAAACATTACCAAGTTCAAAAATAGCTTCCGTCCAATCAAAATTACCTGAATAGACCCAAGTATTTGCGGAAAAAGGTGAAGCGGAATTATTGTAAATTTTATAAGGATAACCGCCTACAGGGGTAATTTGAGTCCAATTGCCTCCGTTCAAACTCATTTGCACCAAACCACCATCCCAAGCGTAGGATTGATTGGTACTATGTTTTTCTGCGCTCATCCAGTGATAGAATTTCAATTGACAATTGGGGCTAACATTCATTACGGGACTAATAAGTGCACCATAAGCACTACTGGCATAATTAGAAGAACCGTTACCTCCAAATTTCATTGAATAAATACCGTTGGTAGTATGATTACGATTTGATGAACGATGCCACTGATTTACAAAATTACTGCTGAGAGCAACGGTTTCCCATGTTTGGTAATCGGTTTCAAAACTGTAACTGAGAGCACCAATATGAATTAAGAAATTTCCTTCTACCAGATTTCCGTTTTCAGCACTGAAAATGTAATTTATCATATAGTTATTATCAATAACCGCACTATCCAATACCTGTAAAGTGATTGCACTTTGGTAGTCGGCTGTGCTATGAGGACTTAAGGGAGCCAGCAAAATTTCATCCTGCTCCAAAATAATATCGGGAGAGGAGTTAAAAATAATTAACATAGGTGTATAAGCATTTCCACTACCGGTATTAGCAACGCTGAAACTAATGGAAGGTGTATCTCCAGGCATAATCATAACATCCATATTATTCAGCTGATAAGAAAGCAATTGTAAAACCGGAGCATTCAGAGTTAAGATAAAGGTAGAATTGGATAAGTAGGAATCATAATTGGCTCTGATTGTGAAGGTAGCTTGGGTTTGATCAGTAAAATTGCCTACAATCCTGAACAAAAAGACAGAATTAAGAGCTAAAGAATCACCAGCAGCAATACCGGTAAAATTTGCCGTTGAGGAAAGAATTTGGATATTAGCTGAATTACTGAGGAAAGTTAGAGTCCCGGGAACAGTGAGATCCATCAAGCCAACATTTTTAACAAAGAAATTAAGGGACAAAGTTTCACCTGTATGATAGAGTCCATCTTGATCGTTATAACTGACATTATTACATATTATATAGGGCATTTGAGCCGCTGTAGCTGTAATGGTAGCATTGAAAGGATAAAAATTGTGGGCACTGATATAAATGTAATAAGTTCCTGGAGTTAGCGGAGCGAAAAAATTAACTATAATCAAACCATTTTCATCTGCGGAAGTCCTGTATACGGTATGATCTTCATTTTTCAGAATAAATACCGCATAAGGTGCATTGGTCTGAATCTGATAATGATTTTGTCCTACCATTAATACTTCCGGTAAATTAGCTGTTATAGTTTGTGGAGTGTCCGTCCAAACCATCATAGCAGGATCACCAAAAAAATTGGTTTCATAAGTTACCCAATACATTACCGGTTCATTAGTGATATAGGGAATATTATCTATTTTAGAATCAACCAAGGCAAAACCCGCTTCATAAATGTTTTCCCCAAAAATAGCATCTATAAACTGGCGATGAATATATTGAGAAGCTCCATCAGTACTTTGTTGAACACCCCAGCCATAGCGTGAATGAGAAATCATTGCTACAGGTCCTGTGGCAATAGAAGTCATTTTTTCTGTTATACAATCGGATGTATACTGCCCGGGAGAGGTTTCACGATTATCAAAAGCACCGGCATAACAGCCCTGGGTAAAATAAGTGGAAAAATTATGATTTACACCGTCATTAGTAATTGTGGAAGCACTAACCTGATTATTTGATAACCGCATTGCATAAGTAGTATTGGAATGTCCCAAATGATTTACCAGATTAGGACCCTGACTAAGCATAGGGCGAATCTGATTAGCACCCCAGGCATCAGCTGCTCCATAAGTTCTATCATATAATGTAGTTATGTTCCAGGAAGTAGGAACTCCAACTGTAGTATAGCCATTATTACTACTTCCACCAATCATTTCATCCATATAATCACCACCCCAGGTAGGTCCGTCCCATAACCATTCACCAACAAAAAAAGCTGATTTAACCTCATTTGCCACCGGGTTGTTGCTGTAATTGGTAAGTTTATTTAGGAAATTTGCTATTTCTGCATCGTTATTATAGCAAAAACGCCCGATTGCCAGTTCCGGAGTAAGGTCTGTTTCATACATTTCACCCCAGTAACTATCTCCGTCAGTATTCCAGTTTCCATCCAAACAGGCATAATACATATCAGCAGGAATATCTGCATCCGTGCCTTCATTGCTGTTATTTACATTAACATAAAAACCTCTATGAGGAATAACATCCGTATCTCCTGCCAGAAAAACATAGAGCAGAGGATTAGTAGTATATAAGGAAATAATGTAATTACGTAATTTATCCTGGGTGTCAACTCCCTGATTTTCCGCGATAATTTCACTCATACTTTTTATTAGCACAGTTTTTCCGCGGGTTTCTTGGAAGGTTTTTAGAGGTGTCCACTGGGTTATTTTTTCCGCATCTGCTACAATAAGATATTCAATTCCCGTTTCACGAGTGGAGGAAATAGTGATGATTTCAGGGTTATCCACAATTTTTTGCAAACGGTTTGCGGTAAAAGAATCCTGTTTTAAGAAACGCATTGCTTCCATTGCTTTAGCACTGCTGCTGTAAATAATTTCTACATTTATTTGTCTATAAAATATCAATTCGTTGTTTAAAGGATAATAGGAAAATGGACTTATTGCAGAAAAAGCTATCGGCTGTCCGCACATAAAAGAAGTAATCAATCCGTTATCCGTATTTTGAGGATAAGGAAGAGGCGAATCATAAACTTCCGCATTGGGCTTATCCGGTGTTTCCAATATTATATGGGAAAAGGGATATTGCCTTTGAATCGGAGCTATGGGTTTGTCTAAAGTATAAGTAACAGGATTATATCTGTTAACTACAATTTTTTCTGCTTCAAAACCTGCCGGTAATAAAAGTTTTATCCCTAACCAGGGCAAATCTGGATTTCCAGGTTGACCCCAACTCTGAGCTTTTTCCAAACTTACTTTCGTGTATTGTTCTTTTGCTTCAATTTTCGGTGTCTCCAAGGAGTAATTCATCGTTACTCCAGCTATAAGAACCGCTGTTGAAAACAAGAGTATCGCCAATAATGCTATGTTTTTCATAGCTTCCTACCTTTCTGCTGTAATTTTTTTCTCTCTTATTTTATGCAATGCTTGTTCCATATTCTGAAAATAATTCATAGTTCTTTAACTTTTGGTTTATTATTATAAAATACAGAGGGCAGAAAACATTTTTAATTGCTTTCGTATTTAATAATATCCCTATTTTATTATCCCTTCTTTTCCGAAGCAAATAGCTATGTTAAATTACGCTCCCTTGCTACTATTTATCCGCTTTTAGTGGCTTTTTAGCGATTATTTTTTTCCTTACTTAAAGTTAGTTCCTTTAGGAATAGAAGTTCCCTAACAATGTTTCTCAACCTTGTTATAGAATTCATTGCAATTTATATAGTTACAAGTGCTTCCTTACTACCCACTTATCATCCTCTAATCATTCACTCAACCTCAACCCATACAAAGCTTGGGTTGTGTATCGGAGAATATAAAGTGGTATTT
>Ga0208461_1000677_pt1 | contig 32543 bp, 25 predicted proteins | sample AD_JPNTR4_MetaG_FD_184448 | JGI IMG/M metagenome (GOLD analysis project Ga0208461, IMG submission 184448) | Active sludge microbial communities of municipal wastewater-treating anaerobic digesters from Japan - AD_JPNTR4_MetaG (SPAdes) (version 2) | ecosystem: Engineered > Bioreactor > Anaerobic...
CCCGGTCGGTATTGTAAAGGTCCAGGGCCGTTACCTCATGACCCCGGCTCTTAAGCTCATTTACCAGATTGGTGCCGATAAATCCTGCACCGCCAGTTATTAAAATATTGCTGGATTACATATGCTTCACCTTTATGAGAGAATTTATATTATTTGTAATTAAATGATTCACTTGCTTTTTGTGTCGCCAACAGAATGTCTTATAAAATAATTAAATGAGTTAAATGCTATTCTTATATAAGAACATTTGAGTAAGTAGTTATATATATCATATTTCTTTAGCTCATAGATCAATCCATCTATGAATAAAGATATATATAAAAAAAATAAAAATTTTATTGTTATTGGTTTTTTATTTAAACTATTGATTAATTTTAATATAAATTTTTGATTGAATTTGTAAGGAAAATATAAATCTGGACTTGATGAATCAACCTTATATTTTATTTTATTAAATTCATTATAAATTATATTAAATGTCTGAATCCATCCGTTTTCATTGACGTAATTTTTACAGGTTGCTAACTCCACATTAGGTAAAATATAACTAATCTGTATATAATCTAAAAAAGTTATATTTCTATGACCAAATATACCATGCACCATTAAAAGCAATAGATTTACCTCATTATTTAATACCCAATGATCTTCGTCAAATATATTCGCCTTGACAATCGAATTCCATAGAAATGGTTCATTTAAAAAAGTATAATCAAGATATCTTGTTTCGATATATATATCAATTTTTAAGTAACCATCTTTGCTCAATGCGGTTTCAACATCTGTCTGATAAACCGATTTAAATCCCCTCTCAAGCAAAGCTTCAATGAAAGCTTCTTTTTCATCCCCATGAATCAAGACATCAACATCCCTAGGCACGTGAGAAACATCTATGCAAGATTTGATGAGAATGTGATCAATCTTGTTTTGATTTGAAACCTCATTTAATAATTTGAGCGTTCTCTTGAACTCCTCCAATCTCACGGATTCACAACTAAATCTCTCACTGGTGGTTAAATCCAAGCCCATTTCTTTTAGATTAGTGATAAACAGGTAATAGAGACCATTAATTTCTGCTAAACGCACTACTCTATTCAGCAATTTTCGATTCTCAAGCAACCTTATAAGTGACGATTTATCAAATTCACCGTGATATACTGCAGACTTTAATAACGAAAAGGAACTAATTTCACTCAAGATAAAACGCCTCTTCCTTAAGATATTTTTCCACACGAGCATAGATAATTTCAGATATATCTTCTTTTTTCATATCAGCACTTATCAATATAAAATTATATTCGTATGCAACATGTTTAAAGAAAGAATTCAAATCAACGTAATATTCCCTTTTGACGGATCTGTCAAAAGATTGACTCATCCGAGAGATTAGAATTTCAACATTACCCTCAATATAAAATGTCAGATCTGCCTTTGGGATCAATTTTAAGAATATTTTAGCATTCCTTCCCAATAAATCATATAAGAACTGGATGAAGTAACGATCACAAATAATAACTCCATTTCGACTCATAAATAATTTCAAATAAATACAAGTTAAAATTGCATAAGAAACTCCTGGTAATAACAAGCATACTTTCCTGATTATATTGGAAATATTCCTATTGCTAGATCTCCCAACCGATGACGTAGATAATTTCCTGGGACTAATAGACAAATTTTTTCTGAACTTGTTTCTGGATAGTCTTGAAAACGAGTCAATTAAGAAATAAGCTGGCCTAACGCAGACGGCTTCAATACCATTTGCCGCAAGACGATCAGCCAATAGGCGGCACTGAGTGGTCTTGCCACTGCCGTCAATACCAATTACAGCGACTAGTGCCATATTAATGTTGGAGTTCTCGATAAAGCCCAAGAAGAATATGAGAAACTGATGATGGGCTATAATTATTAATCACATATTTTGAGGCATTAAGTCCCATTTCATTCTTTTGTTCTAATGAAGAAATGGCTTTCCTCAAACCATCTGTCAAGGAATTGAGATCATTAGGATTAACAAGGATGCCGTTATGTCCATCCATGATAATTTCCGATAGGCTGCCTACTCGTGTGGCAATTACTATCTTTCCGCAAGCCATAGCTTCAAGAACAGATAATGGAGGATCTGCAACTCCATCAATGTTGATGAAAGGAGCGACAAAGATATCGCTCGCTGACATCAAACTATGCATATCATTCACTATTCCTACTTCAATAATAATATTTTCTAGTCCTGATAAACGAACCAACTCATCTAGTTCTCTCTTGCGATCATCATACCAGCTATAAGGCTCACCCCATGCTACAATTAAACGAATATAATAAGCCTCTTTTATCAATTCTCCAATGGACTGAATCAAGAGATGCACGCCTTTCCATTTCGTCCAGCTCCCACAATATAATACTACTATCGCTTCATTAGATACCCCTAATTCTTTTCGTTTTTCTGATCCATCTCCAAGGGGAATAAATACGGATGTATCAATAATTGGTGGTATTATAGTTATATTCTTTTCAATTCCGATCTCTCTAAGAGAATGCTTTATCTTGTTGCTAAGACAACTGATACTGCCAGGATTGCTTAAGAAAATTTTTGAAAAGAACTCGGAGGAGAATAACTGATAGAGCCCTTTGCGATCATTTAAAGGCTTTTTATGAATAGGAGAATATAATGTATAAACTATTGGCTTTCTTAAAAAAATAGATATCCAATATGATAGTATTGCAAAGAGAGAATAAGCAGAATGAATATGAATAATATCAATGCGGTCATTTTTATTTTCTCTTTTTAATAAAGGAACAATTTTTAATAAAAATTCAATACTGCTCCGCATCGATGCATATTCTCCGCTTACATTGATTGGATATATTGTCCCCCAACTGTATTGCAGAACCTCATTTTCCATCGATCTATTTACATCGGTGGTTATTATTTTTACATTATGTCCGAGACGGGTTAATGAATCTGACAATCTAACGATATTATTTACCAAGCCACCCGTAAACGCACCGCTCTTGGAGGGGACGATTTCTGTTGCAATAAAAATTATATTCAATTCAATTCACCTTTTCCATTATTTTAGAAGAAATTCCAATCCAAAAGCCTATTGCATAGAAGACATGCTCGATCAAATAGACCACAGGAATGGTGAATAAATATATAGCTTTGGGATTAAAAAGAAATAACACAACTGTATAAATTGCTATCAATATGATATAGCACGCTATCATGTAAATAAAAATATTAAAATTTATTAATAGTGTAATAATTGCTATTAGGGCAAGAAGCGGAGGAATTGCCTGCAAATCAAATAAAAAGCTTTTCGCTCTACCATATCCGTATTGCCGCATTCTATTTGCGAAATCCATTAAACCTCGGCCATGGTTGTGAATAACAACTGCATCAGGAACGTATAGCAATTTCCCATAGGCGAGAAGTTTCCTATTTAAATCTGTATCTTCAGCCGTAGTCAGATTTGTATCAAATCCTCCCACCTTTAATAGATCGCACTTTCTATATAGAGAATTACATCCACTAATGCTTGATACGTATTTTCTTTGGCCAAAAATTCTACCTTGAACGGAATTAGCAGCACCTAAAAATGTATTCTGCGTTAGATTAATCGATTTCTCCCAAACAGTCTCCCCAATATTTTTGACACAACCACCTACGCCTACGATACCTCTTTCCATTCCAATTAAGAGTTTCTCGATCCAATCAGCTTCAGGTATACAGTCAGCATCAGTAAAAGCGATATATTCGCCTTTCGCATTTTTTATTCCAACCTGGTTTGCGCCAGCTCTCGTCCCGTAATTTTCGTATAGTACCGTAGCACTATATTTTTTTGCTATTTTTACGGTGTCATCGGTAGAATTTCCGTCTACTACTATTACTTCAAAAGGGGAGAATGTCTGGCTATATATCGCATCAAGGCAATGAGCCAGCTTATCTCCCATGTTTTTAACTGGAATTATGATAGAAACTTTACATCCATATATTTTTTGATGTGTTTTATTAGATGGCATATCTATTCCTCTTTTAAGTTGGCAAAGGAGTTAATATCGATTCGGTTCTGCAACCAGACCATTCCGGAGCTCTTCATTCAGACAGTTCTTTAAAGAAATCAATATTTAATGATTTTTAAAAATATAATTTTCATACATCCGATTTTTCGCTAAAAGTTGTTGACCTCTGTGGCTTTCTCACCGGCGACATGAAGGTTGTTAATTCTCAAAGATCTGCACAATCTTCCACATGGCATTCCTGTCCCAAAACGGGCTCCTCCACCCGCCCCCTTGCTGCATCATCAGCTTTGCCTTCTTCATCATCGGATGACCATCCGCCCCCCCCCCCACATTTGCCCCCCCTACCTCGATCGTCTCCGGCCTCTCTGTGTTATCCCACAAGGTCACGCCGGGCACGCCCAGGATGCAGGCCTCCTCCTGCACCCCTCCTGAACCAGCCAGCGTCGGGCCCTGATACCAGCCTCCCACCCCCGGAGCCCGTGCGGCACCGGTGGGCCGGACGCCTTCATTGCTCCGGGATGAAAACGCCGGACTGAAGCACAGAGAAGATAATTTATTTCTGATTTCACAGATAAAAATTCAGCGAAGAGCCTAGATTATCCCTTTCGCTTTAAGGGCAGATTTAACCTCGGCCATGTCGCTCTTCAACTGGACAATGCCCGTTTCAAGTGCCCGATCCATCTTCCGGTTCACATCTTTGACTTCGATAATAAGATCCTCTTGTTTGTCTAGCATCTGATCCTGTTTGTCTAGCATCTGATCCTGTTTGTCTAGCATCTGATCTTGTTTGCTGAGCATCTGATCCTGCTTGCTTAGCATTTGATCCTGCTTGCCAAGCATTTGATCCATCTTGCCGCCCAGGTTATCGTTCATGCTTCTGACTTCATTAAGAAGTTCATCCTGCTTGCTTAGCATCTGGTCCATCTTGCCGCTCAGGTTCTCATTCATCTGATCCATCTTTCCGCCCAGGTTCTCGTTCATCTTATTGACTGCAGAGATAAGCTCTTTTAGGTAGCCTGCCGCTGTGTCCAACCTTGTGTCGGTCTCCCCTTTTGCCACCAGCTTGCCGAACGAATTGAACTCGCCGCTTGCAGGAGAGTAGCTCTTTTCTATGGATGAGACATAGATCAGGGCATTCTTTATGTCTATTGCGCCCTCGAACCACTTGAGCTTTTCATCTTCGCCCTCGGCTATGATCTTCACCCTGTCGTCCTTCAGATTCTCTATCATGCCCTTCAGGCCAAGAGCATTGGCTATATCAACTACCCTGGCTCGATATCCGACCTCCTGGACCTTCCCGGAGACGTATGCTGTGAACCTCATCGTCATCTGTAATTTCACGCTCTTTGTATTTGGCTTTATCTATGAAGGCGCAGATGTTCGATTATGCTCTCACCTGCCCGGCCGTCCCCAAACGGGCTCCTCCACCCGCCCCCATGCTGCATCATCAGCTTTGCCTTCTTCATCATCTGATGACCATCCGCCCCCGCCAGCACATTGGCCCCCACCTCGATCGTCTCCGGCCTCTCTGTGTTATCCCGCAGGGTCACGCAGGGCACGCCCAGGATGCAGGCCTCCTCCTGCATTCCACCCGAATCGGTCAGGGCCAACCGGGCGCTGGCCTCCAGTTGCAGGAATTCCAGGAACCCCAGCGGCTCAATGGCTCTGATGCCATCGAACTCGAATCCGAAGCTCTCCGCCATCTTCCTTGTCCTGGGGTGTACCGGGAAGATCACCGGCAGGCCGAACTCGGATTCGAGCATCTCCAGACCCCGGATGATCTCGCCCAGTCGCTCCCTGCTGTCCACGTTCTCCTGCCTGTGAGAGGTGGCCAGGAAATATCCCTTGGGCTCAAGATCCAGGTCAGCCAGGACGTTGACCTTCCTCATGGCGATCTCCAGGTTCTGATAGACGGAATCCACAATGGTGTTGCCGGTGATGTGGATCTTCTCCTCAGCTATGCCCTCTCTGAGAAGGTTTGCCTTGGAGTTCTCAGTGGGAGCAAAACAATAATCGGAGACATGATCCGCCACCACCCGGTTGATCTCCTCAGGCATACTGCGGTCATAGCTTCGAAGGCCCGCTTCCACATGCCCCACCTTGATGTGCAGCTTCGAGGCCACCAGGGCCCCGGCCATCACAGTATTGGTGTCCCCCTGCACCAGGACCACATCGGGCCGCTCTGCCAATAGCACCTTCTCCAGGCCCGCCATTATCCGCCCGGTCTGCTCACCGTGATTGCCGGAGCCTACATCTAAATTATGATCCGGCTGAGGCAGCTCCAGCTGCTCGAAGAATATCCGGTCCATGTGGTAGGAGTAGTGCTGGCCGGTGTGGATGATGCTGAAGTCCAGGCATCGGCGCTGGCACTCGCGGATCACCGGAGCCATCTTGATGATCTCCGGTCGGGTCCCGAGGATGATTGCAATGGTCATGGTAGATCGTAGCCTTTGGATTTTTGGGTTGATTGGACTGCGATAAACGGAATTTAACCACAAAGAGCACAAAGATCACAAAGGTCTCGCAAAGGTTAATACAGTTCCTGATAACCCGAAAAATCCTTTGGTGCGGGCTTTGTGCCCTTTGTGAGCTTTGTGGTTTATTTTTAAATGAATACCCCGCAGCTTGCTGCGGGGATGGTCAGGAAACCGACTTAAGGAAAGCGGCATAATCGATGCCAAATGATTGAGGTTAAAAAGGCAAGTCATTGTGCCTATAAGATTCGATATCATATGGTATTTAGTATAAAATATAGAAGAAAGCTGCTTCAAGATAAAGATCGTATTAATTATATTAAATTTATATGCAGTGAGATTGGTGAACGATATCATTTCGATTTCGATGCAATTGGTACTGATGGAGATCATGTTCACGTTTTTGTCGGCGCTGCGCCAAGGTATTCGCCTTCAAGGATTGTGCAAATTATAAAGAGTATTACAGCAAGAGAATTTTTTAAAAAATTTCCAGGGGTAAAAAAGCAGCTTTGGGGAGGAGAATTTTGGAGCGATGGGGGTTATGTCGGAACTGTAGGTGATGGTGTTATGGCTGACATCATACGGAATTACGTTGAAACACAAGGAGCGCCTGAAGAAAAGGAAGCCTATAAACAAATGAATTTGCTAGATTTCGAATGAAGGCAAACGGCGCGAGCATGCCCCGCTGCTTGCAGCGGGGTGCGCTGTTTGACTATTTCGTCGCAAATCAAACTAAATTAACTGCACACTACGAATATTAATAATAGTATAAGAACAACTTTACCCATTCACGAGTCTTGTTATCCCATTCCTCAGCATCCTGACATTGAAATTGATGAGCAATCCAAGCCACGTATTCCTTAATTTCAAGTAGGTCAGAAGCTGCGCCTCGTGGAGGGGATTGATCTCCTCCACCGCCTTTAGCTCTACAATCACCAGGTCCTCCACCAGGATATCAAGCCGGTAGCCGCAATCCAAATTTAGGCCCTTGTATCTCAAGGGCAGTGGGACCTGGCGTTGGAAACTAATCCCTCTCAGACCCAGCTCGCAGCAAAGGCACTCCTCATAGACGGATTCGAAAAGCCCGGGGCCGAGATGGCGATGAACCTCGATGGCTGAGCCGATGATCTCTCTGGAGAGAGCATCCGCCTTCAGCCTTTCAGGAGAGGATTGCATCTCATGGGCTAATCCCTTGCTGCCATCTGATATTGGAATCATTGTTAGCTCTTTGGTTTATATTCGTCGTAGATCTCGGTTGAATGGGCTTCGATAGACGGAATTTAACCACAAAGATCAACAGAGGACTCGCAAAGGTTGCTTCGGGGCCATTGAGACCTGATCATCCTTTAGTGCGGGCTTTGTGCCCTTTGTGAGCTTTGTGGTTTATATCGTCGTAGATTTCGGTTGAATGAGCTTCGATAAACGGAATTTAACCACAAAGAGCACAAAGATCACAAAGGACTTCGCAAAGGTTAATACAGTTCCAGATAATCCGAAAAACCTTTTGTCCGGGCTTTGTGCCCTTTGTGAGCTTTGTGGTTTATACTCATCGTAGATCTCGGTTTGATTGGGCTTCGATGGACGGAATTTAACCACAAAGATCACAAAGGACTCTCAAAGATTTCAGTCCTCTATGTCTCTCACCTCTGTGGGAAATTAGTAAAAATACTACGCTATGCAGCAGCCTCCTCCGTGAATCTCTTGGCTGCAATGATAGTCAAACCCGTGAGCTTGCCTTCTTTATCGTAATTTCTGATGATCCCATCTTCGTCCTCCTCATGCTCTATGGCATTTGGAGGATAGACAAAGCTGACATAAAGCACATCCGCTTCTTCATCGTAGTCAATCCAGACCTTCTTCGTTGAGGATCTGACCACGTGTGGAATCATCTTTATTAGCTCTGCTTCGTCCATACTATCTCACGACCAATGAGCTTTCTTATCGTGGATGTTTTGTACGCTGTGATAATAAACCCATCGTTTGGTGACAATTCCTTATAGGCAACCATTAGATACTTCGGTCCTAGATGGGTGTTAGGGAAGAACCTTATGCATCGTAGCTCATCACTAACACCTTTTGTGATGGTTTCCGGATCTTCAATTGTCTTAATAAGCTCCAGGATGTTCCCGTTCATCTCTGTGTGAGATGTTACGATATGGAGCCATCTCTCCTCTGTCAATCGGATAGGTACTTGATTCTTAGACCTCGCTATGCATTCACTCTCCATTTTTCAGTTCCTACCCGATCAATGGCCATCCTCGGTTTCCAGCGTTGCATCCCTGCAGCGGCTGTTCGAATGGCGCTATATCGGGCCGCTTTGCCATCAGCACTCCTTCCAGATCTGCCAGGATCCGCCCGGTCTGCTCACCGTGATTGCCGGAGCCTACATCTAAATTATGATCTGGCTGCGGTAGCTCCAGCTGCTCGAAGAATATCTGGTCCATGTGATAGGAGTAGTGCTGGCCGGTGTGGATGATGCTGTAATCCAGGCATCGGCACCGGCACTCCCGAATCACCGGAGCCATCTTGATGATCTCCGGCCGGGTCCCGAGGATGATTGCAATGGCCACGGGTAGATCGCCGCCTTTTGGATGCTTGATAATCGGGAGAAAATTTTGTGTGGTCTTGGTTCCCTTTGTGAGCTTTGCGGTCTGTATTCGTCGCAGATCTGACCTCGCTTTGATCGGGCTGCCATAGAAGGGCTTCAACATAAAGAGCGCAAAGGTCTCAGCAAAGGTACGAGTCTTCTTTTTCGCTGCCGATAGGAGGGCACGCCCAGGATGCAGGCCTCCCCCTGCACCCCTCCTGAACCGGCCAGGGCCAGGGCCTGATGCCAGCCTCCCACCCCCGGAGCCCGAGCGGCCCCGGTGGGCCGGATGCCTTAATCGCTACGGGATGAAAAGAAAGGAGCACAGAACTCTCTGTCTCCTTGTGCCTCTCCGCCTTCGCCGGACTGAAGCACAGAGAAGATAATTATGCCCGATCTTACAGATAAAAATTCAGCGAAGAGCCTAGATTATCCCTTTCGCTTTAAGGGCAGACTTAACCTCGGCCATGTCGCTCTTCAACTCGACAATGCCCGTTTCAAGTGCCCGATCCATCTTCCGGTTCACATTTTTGACTTCGATAATAAGATCATCCTGCTTGCTGAGCATCTGGTCCATCTTGCCGCTCAGGTTCTCATTCATCTGGTCGATCTTGCCGCTCAGGTTTTCATTCATGCTTATGACTTCATCAAGAAGCTCATCCTGCTTGCTAAGCATCTGATCCTGCTTGCTAAGCATCTGATCCTGCTTGCTAAGCATCTGATCCTGCTTGCTTAGCATCTGGTCTTGCTTGTTGAGCATCTGGTCCATCTTTCCGCCCAGGTTCTCGTTCATCTTATTGACTGCAGAGATAAGCTCTTTTAAGTAGCCTGCCGCTGTGTCCAACCTTGTGTCGGTCTCCCCTTTTGCCACCAGCTTGCCGAACGAATTGAACTCGCCGCTTGCAGGAGAGTAGCTCTTTTCTATGGATGAGACATAGATCAGGGCATTCTTTATGTCTATTGCGCCCTCGAACCACTTGAGCTTTTCATCTTCGCCCTCGGCTATGATCTTCACCCTGTCGTCCTTCAGATTCTCTATCATGCCCTTCAGGCCAAGAGCATTGGCTATATCAACTACCCTGGCTCGATATCCGACCTCCTGGACCTTCCCGGAGACGTATGCTGTGAACCTCATCGTCATCTGTAATTTCACGCTCTTTGTATTTGGCTTTATCTATGAAGGCGCAGATGTTCGATTATGCTCTCACCTGCCCGGCCGTCCCCAAACGGGCTCCTCCACCCGCCCCCATGCTGCATCATCAGCTTTGCCTTCTTCATCATCTGATGACCATCCGCCCCCGCCAGCACATTGGCCCCCACCTCGATCGTCTCCGGCCTCTCTGTGTTATCCCGCAGGGTCACGCAGGGCACGCCCAGGATGCAGGCCTCCTCCTGCATTCCACCCGAATCGGTCAGGGCCAACCGGGCGCTGGCCTCCAGTTGCAGGAATTCCAGGAACCCCAGCGGCTCAATGGCTCTGATGCCATCGAACTCGAATCCGAAGCTCTCCGCCATCTTCCTTGTCCTGGGGTGTACCGGGAAGATCACCGGCAGGCCGAACTCGGATTCGAGCATCTCCAGACCCCGGATGATCTCGCCCAGTCGCTCCCTGCTGTCCACGTTCTCCTGCCTGTGAGAGGTGGCCAGGAAATATCCCTTGGGCTCAAGATCCAGGTCAGCCAGGACGTTGACCTTCCTCATGGCGATCTCCAGGTTCTGATAGACGGAATCCACAATGGTGTTGCCGGTGATGTGGATCTTCTCCTCAGCTATGCCCTCTCTGAGAAGGTTTGCCTTGGAGTTCTCAGTGGGAGCAAAACAATAATCGGAGACATGATCCGCCACCACCCGGTTGATCTCCTCAGGCATACTGCGGTCATAGCTTCGAAGGCCCGCTTCCACATGCCCCACCTTGATGTGCAGCTTCGAGGCCACCAGGGCCCCGGCCATCACAGTATTGGTGTCCCCCTGCACCAGGACCACATCGGGCCGCTCTGCCAATAGCACCTTCTCCAGGCCCGCCATTATCCGCCCGGTCTGCTCACCGTGATTGCCGGAGCCTACATCTAAATTATGATCCGGCTGAGGCAGCTCCAGCTGCTCGAAGAATATCCGGTCCATGTGGTAGGAGTAGTGCTGGCCGGTGTGGATGATGCTGAAGTCCAGGCATCGGCGCTGGCACTCGCGGATCACCGGAGCCATCTTGATGATCTCCGGTCGGGTCCCGAGGATGATTGCAATGGTCATGGTAGATCGTAGCCTTTGGATTTTTGGGTTGATTGGACTGCGATAAACGGAATTTAACCACAAAGAGCACAAAGATCACAAAGGTCTCGCAAAGGTTAATACAGTTCCTGATAACCCGAAAAATCCTTTGGTGCGGGCTTTGTGCCCTTTGTGAGCTTTGTGGTTTATTTTTAAATGAATACCCCGCAGCTTGCTGCGGGGATGGTCAGGAAACCGACTTAAGGAAAGCGGCATAATCGATGCCAAATGATTGAGGTTAAAAAGGCAAGTCATTGTGCCTATAAGATTCGATATCATATGGTATTTAGTATAAAATATAGAAGAAAGCTGCTTCAAGATAAAGATCGTATTAATTATATTAAATTTATATGCAGTGAGATTGGTGAACGATATCATTTCGATTTCGATGCAATTGGTACTGATGGAGATCATGTTCACGTTTTTGTCGGCGCTGCGCCAAGGTATTCGCCTTCAAGGATTGTGCAAATTATAAAGAGTATTACAGCAAGAGAATTTTTTAAAAAATTTCCAGGGGTAAAAAAGCAGCTTTGGGGAGGAGAATTTTGGAGCGATGGGGGTTATGTCGGAACTGTAGGTGATGGTGTTATGGCTGACATCATACGGAATTACGTTGAAACACAAGGAGCGCCTGAAGAAAAGGAAGCCTATAAACAAATGAATTTGCTAGATTTCGAATGAAGGCAAACGGCGCGAGCATGCCCCGCTGCTTGCAGCGGGGTGCGCTGTTTGACTGATCCTGTTTTTTTGAGATTACCACAACTCCAGGAAGAGGGCCGCCGAAATCCACGAGGCCGTTCGGCCCCGGAAAGACAGCGCCTCCAATCCTCGCATGCGAAAAACAGGCCACCGCGCGGAGTATCTATATCTGAAGTGTTCTGGATTTATTCAATTGCGCGAACCTGCTGGAAATGATAGAATGCCCAAGTCGGAACCTGGGATCCGAGATTGCTGCTATCACGAATCCCAGCCAACCATGCCACATCCCGCCCCAAAGGGACACGAGCCCTCGGGATGCAGCAGACATTACCCCAAGCCGGATCTAGGGCTCCCGGATCACTGCCATCACAAATCCACGCAACCATGCCCCAACCCGCCACGGGGTCCATAGAGCATCCAGCCTTGAGAACAGCCCTCGCCAGCCCTCGTGCAAAACGGGCGTTGCGTGGGGAAGCCCTGAAGAGAGAACAAACTCAGTTCGCTGTAGTCTTTCAACCAGAAGTAGACTTGCCGAATAGAGCGTGCAAAAGGCATGCCAGAAAAGCAAGAGGATTATCTATTGACGATACCATAGTTGGGGATCTGATGATCAATCTAACCGTCGAGATGGTCAAGAAGATCCATGATTATCTCATCGAGACGGAGGGTGGCGAGTCTGGTGTTAGAGATATAGGGACTCTAGAATATTTAGTTAATAATATCAACTGCGAGGAAGACCTCTTCAGAAAAGCTGCATGGGCCTTAATGCTGGCTGACTGGCATCCATTTTGGGATGGGCAGAAGAGAACGGCTCTTCAGCTTGCAGACCTCATTTTAAGGGATGGCGGCTACCATATCCACGCAGAAGATTAGGAGTTAATTCAAGTTCTGACAATAATAGCCGAATATAAATGTAACCTCAAGAAAATACTACGATGGGTACAGAAGAAAGCCCGCAAGCTGGAGGGAAGACGCCAGCTACATCTCGGCTAATCGCTTCAGAACACTGCGATTATGGTGCAAGCTTTCTTTGAAGTGCTCTCTAAGTTCAGGAGGGAGGTCAGATAATCTCTGATCTACCAGAGCAAGCTTTTCCCGGTCTTTCATAAGGACGGGCATAATGAGTACTCGTTTGTCAGAAGGGAAATAGGTTTCCCATGCAAACGAAGTATGGGCTTTTCAGTTGCAGAAAGTGTGGCATTACCTTTCTCGCAGCATTCCCCCCCCGTGGCCACGTGGTCAGGGGGGCCGTCCGGCTTTGAGGACAGCCCCCTCCAGCCACCGCGCGCGAAAACAGGCAACGCGCGCGGAGTCCATATATTAAAAGCGTTCTGCTCTATACCGAGGTGGGCGATCTCGCAGTAAACGACAGACATGATACCAGGCCGGAACTAGGGCTCCCTGATCACTGCGATCACGAATCCATGCAACCACACCACATCTCGCCCAAAAGGGGCGCGAGCCCTAGGGTTGCGACAAAACACGCTCAAGCCGAACCTAAGGCTCCCGAATTACTATTATCGTAAATCTCCATTAGCTTCGTGCTCAATTGATGGAGAACATGGCGCCCTGATACGAAACAGGATGCATGGGTCGCTACCATATTTATCAATTATTTATTATTTATCTTAATCAAAGAATGCTGAGTGATATCTTGAAGGAGCCTCGCATGATAGATACAGCTCTATCCAAAAATTGAATATCGATCCGCCTGCCTGATGAGCGCTGGATAAACTTGACTGAGGGTCACCCCCATTAACGCGATAGCGATAAATGCAGGATAAACTTTAAATTCTAAAAATAATACTTAACTGTTAATTCAAAAAGTACTTGGGATGGTATGAATGGCTTTCTTCTTAATAAAAGGGACATTTCATGTTAAGGGATACAGCCCTGACGGTGACTCAATCCGCTTTCGGGCTAGGAATCCTGATAACTGGAAGAAACTCTCCGGGCCGGCAGTGGCGTTGAATGCTCGCGGACATGCTCAGTTGAGGATAGAGGCGATAGATGCCCTGGAGACCCATTATCAGGGATATCACCAGCCGATGAAGCTGGCAAAAGCAGCCTGCCGGCATCTGCTGTCATATCTGGGAATAGATGAACTGATATGGGATGAGAGGCAGAGCAGGGTGATAAAGGCCCGGGATGGGACAGAAGGCTGTATCCTGGCCAGGAGCACTGAAGCTAACCGGCGTCCTGTCGCCTTCGTCTTTGCTGATGGAATCGAACAGAGGGACGGCTCTGAGGTCCTTTTGGATGAGCCAATGCTCAAGCGGAGCCTCAATTACAGTCTCATCTCCCGCGGGCTGGCCTATCCCACCTACTACAACGGCCTCTTCTCCGATCTCCGCCTCCCTCTCACCCGGGCCATGGCCCGCGCCAGATCCGAGGGGCGGGGGGTCTGGCCGTATGACCTGACTACGAAGGGTTTCTCTGTTCCTTGCCTGGATTCATTGGCTGAAGATGTGGTCATCCTCCCCAAGCTCTTCCGCCGCCTGGTTGACTACATGGGCGAAGGAGGGATGATGAACGGCTTTCGCGATCACCTCTCAGCCCGCTGCGAGCCCCTGGTCAGGATATCTCAGGTGCACTTCACCAGGCTGGATGCTGTGGTTGATGTGAAAGGAGACCGGGTCAGATTGACCGAGCCCCCTGAGAACCTGATATTCCTGGACAGGGTGTTCTGCAAAAAGAGCTGAGGTCGATCATCAATCGATTCGATCTGATTATTTTATGAGGCTTTAATAATTGCATCTCGGCGGAATCATAGTCTCCGGCAGCTTTTGGGCAGAAAGCCATCTCAGACCGATTGAAGGTTACGGCTTCCGCCCAATCGCCCGTCCGGCTCCTTCTGCCTCCTCCACCAAAGCCGGGTCAAGCAAAAAATAATAATACCAGTATGGCCATTCATCTTTGGTGAACTTCCTTTGCATTCGACCGAGCCCAGAACCATCTGGTGGGACGAAGGCCTCTGGCTTATCGATCAGACCCAGCTTCCTGAGAAGTACATTTCCCTGAAGATCGAGAGCATAAGGCAACTGGTGGCCGCCATCAAGTCCCTGTCCGTTCGCGGTGCCCCGGCTCTGGGTGCCGCCGGGGCCTACAGCATCGCCCTGGCCGCTGAGAGATCCCATGCCAGCAACGCTTTTGATATGATCGCCGAGCTGGAGGTGGCCGCTGATATGATCCGCAGCTCCCGGCCCACGGCAATCAACCTCTCCTGGGGGGTGGAGAGAGCCCTGCGGGAGGCATCAGAGGGAGAGAGCATCGATGAGATCCGCGAGAGAGCCTTGAGGTCGGCAGAAGAGATCGCAGAAGAGGATATTCGCATCAATCATGCCATCGGACGGAATGGAGCAAAGCTCCTGGAGGATGGAGAGACCATCCTCACCCATTGCAATGCCGGAAGGCTGGCCTGCGTGGGCTGGGGAACTGCTCTGGGAGTTGTGCGCTCTGCAGCAGAATTGGGTAAGAGGATCCAGGTATTCGCCTGCGAGACCCGCCCTCTGCACCAGGGATCCCGCCTGACCGCCTGGGAGCTGAAGGAGGATGGAATACCTGTAACCCTTATCTGCGAGAGCATGTCTGGCAGCTTGATGCGCAAAGCCAGGATCGATAAGGTCATCGTGGGAGCCGACCGGATCACCAGGGATGCGGTCTTCAATAAAATAGGGACCTACAATCATGCCGTCCTGGCCAAACACCACAAGATTCCCTTCTATGTGGCTGCACCCCTTTCCACCTTCGACCGGATGAACGGTGAAGAGGAGATCATCATAGAGGAACGGGATCCGGAGGAGATCTGCACATTGGGTGGAGTGCGCCTCGCCCCCCTGGGGGTCGACGTCTACAATCCGGCATTCGACGCCACTCCCCTGGATCTGGTCTCTGCCCTGATAACCGAGAAGGGGGTCTTCCGCCCTCCCCTCATGCCCCCGATATAGGCTCTGTCCCGGTGATCTGACAGGACTGTAACCGGAGTAGATCCGATATGGAAAGATAGTTCAAGCTTGAAGAGCAGCTCATCTCATGGATGCAGAAATCGCAGTCATCGGTGGAGTGGGCTTCACCTTAGAGGGGGTAGCCGATGAGGTGGAGACCGCTTACGGCCCCGTTCCTGCCTTCCGCAGCAGGATAAAAAACCAAAGGCTCGCTTTCATCCCCCGCCATGGCACTGGACACCTGCCGCCCCATAGGATAGACTACCGGGCCATCATCTCTGCTGCCAGGAAGAGCGGCGCTAAATGGGTCATATCAGTCAACAGCGTGGGAGGGATGGCATCCCAGCCTGTGGGGAGCATCTTTTTCCCCTATGACTTTGTTGAGTTCACCAAATGCCGGCTCAACACATTCTTCGAGGATCGAGCAGTGCATATCGACCTGAGTGAACCCTACTGCCCCCATCTCAGAGGCCATCTTCTCGCTGCTGCCCAGTCGCTTGATCTGAAGACCTCAGAGGGGGTCTATGTCTGCGCTGAGGGCCCCCATCTGGAGTCGCCCGCCCAGATCAGAATGATGCGCCAGTTCGGGGATGTGGTGGGGATGACCGGCTATCCAGAGGTGGTCCTGGCCCGGGAGGCGGAGTTATGCTATGCCTCCATCTGCATTGTCACCAACCACGCCGCCGGTATGGAGAAATCCGGTATGTATGAATCTGATATGAATGAATCTGATATGAATGAATCCGATATGAATGAATTCAGATTGAAGGGGAGGGGGAGTTTTTCTGCCAGCGATATCCCTGGGCGGGTGGCGAAGTGCCGCGAGGAGGTCCGGGAGGTGATATATCAAGCAGCACAGAGGCTGGAGGAAAAAGGGTCCTGCCATTGCAGGGAATCCCTATCCAGGGCTGCTCTCTGATGGCTGGCAGATATCAGCTCTTAAGGGATCTGTTCACATCACCTCAACCAGAACGCTCCCCTCTCCGGACCTTCCTCTCTCATCTGTCACCTTGAGGATGATGACATGCCCGCCCTTCTCCAGCTTTGCGGGATTATACTTGAAGGAACGGCTGGTGGAGAGCCTTCCATTGATGCTTGAACTCCACTCATAGCTCAGCTTTCCTTCACCGCCCTCAGCAGAACCATCAAAGCTGATATCCTCTTTGCCTTGGATGATCTGTCCTGCGCCAGGTGAGGTGATGATCACTTTCATTTTCACCGGGCTGCCTGCTCCTGCCGGCTCCGAGGATCCGGCAAGAGCATCCCTTCCATTGCCACTGCTTTTCTCCTGTTCCATGCATCCTGCAAAGAGAAGGGCAAAGCCAATTACCAGTATGACGATCAACTTCATGTGATGTATGCTGGCATTAATAGATTATATTTTTTTCTATAGAAGATTTTATAGTTGGAATAAAAGCAAGGCTGGCTGTGGTACAGATGACGAATTCTCAGGCCAGCGCGCGCCCCTCTCGCCAGTGGCAAGAAAGGCGCCAAGCTGATGCAGAAGGCTCCAATTGGTGAACTCAGGTGAGCTTTGATGAGAGCAGGGTAGGTTTAAGAGGCCGATGGTGCTGTAGGCGGGACCGGCCCGGAGCCAGAGAGTGCAGGCTCAGTCCTGATCTCAGTCTTTCGCACCTCTACCCTTCTCAGGGGGTAGATCATTTTAGCTTCCTTATAAATGTCCAGGGAGATCTTCCCACCCACAACATCCTGAATGAGCTGGTTCAGGTCCAGGTTCTTTGACCTCTCCACAACCACATTCTTTGAGAGATCCCTGATGCACTTGACCTGGTTGGCCCGCGCCCTCTTCACTGTAAAGCAACTGGGCTTGATCCGGACAGTGTAGCCGTCAGTGGTGGTTACGTCTACTGTGGCGTCGATGCGGGAGGTTCTCCTCTTGACCAGTGAGCGCACATAATCTGTGGTCATCTCATGGCCCAGGAATTTGGTATATGCCGAGTCGCCAGCCACCCGATCCACTCTGAACTTGAGCTTGGTGTTCTGCTTGGAGAAGTTGTTTGTGAGGTCTCCCAGGGTGGTCTCAATGATCCTCCCCACAATTCTCTCAGGATCGTTGGCGATCGTCTCCCCAAAGGGAACTCTGCCGAACATCTCCGGGCTTACAATCTTGTACCATTGTTTGGCCTTTCTGCTATCAGCCTTTCTCTGTGATCTTCTAGCCAATAAACATCCTCCGAGATAATATCAGTCCGAGCTTCGTTCAAGCTCACTATATTTAAACCGATCGCCTAAGAGCCCCTCATCCCGATGGATGGCACCTCCAGGAACAATATCTCTCAGGGTCAGTATTCCACCAGGGTGGTATTCCTCAAATGGCGCTCTTTCCAGCGCAGCATTTCATTTATTCAGCCATCTTCGATGCCATTCCCTCCGACTGTATTTCATTTTGCGATCTCGACCGGAATTGATCTCTCCTCCAGGGGGCTGCTCTCCCATGCCCTCTTGCGAACCATAGTGATCTCCGTCTTTCCCGCCTTGATCGGAAGGAAGGTGAATATCTCCATTCCAGCAGCACCGACCGATTTTTCATCAGATGCCTTAAAATCCTTTTTTTTCAGATCCAGAAAGGCGCTATCGAATATCGCCTCCCAGACGTATCCGGTAGTGGGGTTCGACTCCAGCGACAGCATAAAATCCTCATTCAGTCTCACATTCATCGGATCACCAGAAGGGATGGAAACAAAAAAAGGAAACGCTCTTTCCACTATTTAAACTCGAACTGCCCGGAATCGACCCAGGATCCCTTTATGAGTGTCCACCAGTCGTCTGCCAGACCGGTCAGGACATAGTCGTATGGCAGCCAACCATATCCACCATCGCCCCAGGATACCCCCCAGGAGTTTCTGATCCTCAGAGCACCAGTGGTCTCTGCGCCACAATTGTTGTTCTTGATCTTCATCTTATCATCATAGCCCATGGCGACGATGGCATGGCCACCCATGACCCCTTCATTCTTGCAGGGATAGGGGATCTTGCCGGTCTTTGCAGCCTGATTGATCGAGCTATAAACAGTGAATCCGAAGATCGCAGGAATGCCCGCAGCCAAATTCGTCTTGATGCTGGCAAGAAGCTTTGTGGGCGAGGTTCCGGGTGGGTCGAGGTTCACATACTTGAGGGCTTTGTAATTATCTGCAAAACCGAAGAGAAAGGCAGAGGGCTCTTCATCGAACTTCGGTATATCATATGGCCAGTACCTCTCTGGAGGGACGCCAAATAAAACCATTGCCCCCATGGTAGTACGGATATAAGCGCCGGTATCTCCTGTCTCCTGCATCAGGTTTCTCGTCACCTTATAAAGGAACAGCCTGGAGGCGTCGATATGCTCTCCGAATGCCCTTCTCTCGAAGTACTCAAAGACCCCTACACCTGCATTGGCAGTGCACGAGCCCAGCTCTCCCTGATCCTCAATGGGCGAGCACCATTTCTCAAGATCAACCGATGCGGGCAGAGTGGAGACCGCCGCTTTGTCAAGCTTTAGGGGGGCGAGAATATCTGCGACCTCGCTGCTCAGGAGGGTATAATCCCTCAAATCAGGGAGCTCAGGACGCCAGCCCATCCCCTTTATCTTTTCTCCTTCCTTCGGCTCCATTCCTAAATCCTTTAGCAGTATAGCCATTGCTTTTTCACCACCATAGTATTTAGATATTATCACTTATTACTATTTAAATATTTCGGAGTGTAAAGATATCTCGTGCATAGATATCTGCAAAGAGGCAGAGCAAATGATTGTGCCGTCATCTCTTGATCTTGACTGTTGAAGGCTCCTCCATACGGATTGGCGTTCAACCATCAGCCCCGTGGCTGAGAAATTATATATCGCATCCGGCCATATCAAGCATGATGGCCTATTATGATACAGTTCGGCGTACTCTGATAATGATATTAACGCTAAACCTATCAGTAGCCCTTCTAAAAGGCAGCTACGGCCTTCTCACCAATTCCCTGAGCATGAGCGCAGACGGCCTGCATTCCCTCTTTGACAGCAGCTCCAACATCATCGGATTGGTGGGAATCACCTTGGCCTCCCGCCCTCCAGATGAAGAGCACCCCTACGGCCATGCCAAGTTCGAGACCTTCGCCTCTGTGAGCGTCGCTGTACTCCTCTTCGCCACCTGCTTTCTTCTGATTATCCAGGCTGCAGACCGCTTCCAAAACCCTCTCTCCCCACGGGTGACTCAGCTCTCCTTTACCATCATGGCTGTGACTTTGATCATCAACATCGCCGCATCCACATATGAGAACATGCTGGGGAAAAAGCTGGGGAGCACTATCCTGGTGGCCGACTCCCTGCACACCCGGAGCGATATCTTCGCCTCTGCAGGAGTTATCCTGGGGTTTGTGGCCGTAAAGATGGGCTATCCTCTGGCCGACCCGGCAATAGCCCTGTTCATCTGCCTCCTTATTGCTTTGACCGGCCTGCAGATCATGAGGGATAGCTCCAAGGTGCTGCTGGATAGGGCAGCGATAGATAAGAAGATGATTGCAGATCTGGCCCGGTCTGTAGCAGGGGTTGGCTCCTGCCATGATATTCGAACTCGCGGTCCAGCAGGAGAGGTCTATGTGGATCTGCATATCGGTGTGGACCCATCTTTATCCATCGATGAAGCTCACGAGGTGAGCAATGCAGTCGAACTGGTGATAAAGAGCAGCATAGAAGGGGTCAAAGATGTATTGGTGCACCTTGAGCCCTGGGACGAAGCTGCCCGGGCAGAAAATGAGAAGGTATCAAACATCCACCAACGGATGAATCGCAGAGGTTGAGCAAATGAAAAAGGATATTTTGATTGAGGTTTGGGAGACGGGCACTGCCGCCACCAAAGCCTTTGAATTTAATTTAGCAGTGGAGGGTGAGGTGGTCATGAGCAGAAGGCTCACTCCAGTCCAGACTCTGGAGATCAGGGAGATATCTGCTCAGTATTCCTCATTATTTGCTGGCGGCAAAAGAGGAAAAAATGGCTATCTTCATCTCCTGGGCGAGAGCTTATTCCGCCTCTTTATTCAGCCGGACTGGCAGCAGATAAGCGCAATGATCCCATCTGAGGGGCGGCTGCTGGTGGCATCGAGCATCCTCGAGGTTCTGCAACTCCCCTGGGAGCTTCTCCTTCTTCCTGATGGCAAGGCTCAAGCCGCGGGCCTATTCAAGGATTTTGCTGTTCTCCGCCTGCCGGTGCAAAGAGCCCGTCCCTATCCCTCATCCTCCTCTCAACCGTCCCCCTCTCAACCGTCCCCCTCTCAACCATCCCCCTTCCTTCCCTCTCATGAGCTGAGAGCCGGTCCCCTGAGAATGCTCTTTTTATCCGCCGATCCCCAGCATTTTGAGGAGGAGGATCTGTCTCTTCTCCGGGCGGTGCAGGGACTGGACATTCGTCTGCAGATAGGAGAGACCGCATCCTTCGAGGAGCTCAAAGAGAGCATCAAGTCCCTCCAGCCTCACCTGGTATATCTCTCTGGGGAGGCGAATCTCTCCGGCGCCTCTGGAAGGGAGGCGGGCTTCGCCTTCATGGATCCTGCAGGCAAGCCCGATATGCGGTCGGCAGAGGAGATAGCCCATGCTCTGGAGGGGGGCGGAGTGGAGTGCATCATCCTTGGCGGGGGGAGAAGGGGGCCCGATCCAGCCCGGGATCTTCTCTGCCAGAGGCTGGCGGAGGATCTGTCTGTGGCAGTGGCCTGGAATGGCTCCTTTGCCCCTCAGAGGATCATCTCCCCGCTTTCACAGGGCCTGGCAGTGCATGAAGCCATTTGGGACAGGGGCCGGGAGATGCTGAAGAAAAACCTGGGAGGAGATGAGGATGGAAAGGAGGGAGCGATACAGGCATATCCTTTCATCTATCTCGTCCGGGAACCAAGAGGCCTCTTTGATCCCCACAAAGAGAGAGAGGAGGCAGAAGCAGGATATCAAATGCTTCCCCCTATGCCAGGGATGACAGAAGGGCATGCAGATGGATTTGTCAATAGAAGAAGGGATCTGCACCGCCTCTATCCCGATCTGAGGCAGGGTATATCAAACACTCTTATAATCACTGGCGAGCCTGGCAGAGGAAAGAGCGCTCTTGCCAATCGCCTGGCCAGAATGCTTGCCGCCTCCGGCTATCTTGTGATTCCGCTTGGGGGAAGCATCCATAACCCCATAAGCTCAGCCCGGCTATTGGAGGCGGCAGGCCGGCAGTTGGCGGCAGCAAGTGAGCTTCAGGGGCGGGAGAGAGCGAATGGGCTCTTGGATTCAGCATTGCCTGCCGGCGAGAGGCTGGCTGCCCTGATGGAGCTTCTCCGCTCCAACCGCATCCTCATTCTCTGGGATGACCTCGACCTGGAGGAGGAGACGGGCAGGATCTCCGATCCCCATCTGGGCGAGCTTTTTCAGCAAATGGTCAAAGGCCTGCGTTCCAGCCGGACGATCATCACCTGCTCTGAGGCCCCGGCGGACGTTCCCATTCTCCCCCGCCTGGCCAGGAGCTGGAGGCTGGATATGCTCTCACAGGCGGCCTTCCTGCGGTTCGTCCTCCAGGATAGGGCGACAGGCGAAAGATACCGCAATGGTGAGCTCTCTTTTGATGCTCTGGCCGACCTTTACGCCCAATACAAGAGAGATCCCTCTGGGCTGGAGCAGATCCGCAGTGCTCTGGCAGAAGGTCTGCCCTCCGGGGGCGATCCCCTATCCTGGCTCCTTGAGAGCCTAAGCCCTGAATCGCTTCTTACACTGCAGAGGATGGCGGTCTATGATGTGGCCATGAGCGCGGAGGGATTGGCCGCTGCAGCTATGAGCAGCCCTGAGAGGATAATTGAGAGCCTGCCCCTCTGGGAGGAGCTCTCGCTCTGCCATAAGGCCGGTGAGCTGTGGGCAGTTCATTCCTCCGCCCGCGCCGCCCTTCGAGAGGGGCTGAGCCTGGAGGAGAGGAGGGATGCTCATAAGAGGGCGGGAGCATTTCTGGAAGAGATGGCAGAGGCAGGTCGCAGCCAGGACTTATCACTGCTCCGCCTCGATGCCCTCCTGGAGGCGCGGGGACATTATCTGGAGGGCGGCGACCTGGCAGAGGCGAGGAGGGTGACCTTCAGAATCAGCAGCTATCTCGACCGGCGGGGATACCACAGCGAGCTGATCAGATTGAACCGGGAGATAGCAGAGCGGGAGGAGGAAGAGGGGAAAGAGCAGGGGGATGGGCCGGAGCCGGATACGATGAACTGGATCGCCCGCGCCTATTCCAACCAGGCGGATCTGAAGAATGCTGTCCGGTGGTACAGAAGAGCACTGGATATCGCCCCCAATGCCATCAGCTATCAGGGTCTGGGAATGATCAATCTCAGCCAGGGCGAGTACGATCAGGCAGAGGAGAATCTGCATAAAGCGGAGCAATTCTATCTGAGCCGGAATGACCGGCAGGGGGAGGCGGCAGTTCTACAGGCTCTGGCCTCAATCGATATGGCACAGAAGAGCGGCTCAGCAGCCAAAGAGAAGCTGGGGAGGGCTGCCCGGATCCTGGAGGAGCTGGGCGATAAGATGGGTGAGGCGGCAGTTTTGCAGAAGATGGCGGGCATTGATATGATGCGGCGCCATTTCGATTCTGCCCGGCCCAGCCTGGCCAGATCCCTGGAGCTGGCAAGAGAGATGGGCGACCGGGCGGGGGAAGCTGTTCTGCTCTTCAATCTGGCTGATCTTGACCGGGAGACGGGAGAGCTGGCCCGGGCAGCTGGGGAGCTGGATCGAGCTCTGGCCATCACCCGGGAGCTGGGCGACTGTAAAGGCACTGCTGCCAGCCTGCACGGCCTGGGAATGATCTTCTCTCAGGCGGGGGAGAAGGAGAAGGCAGCAGAGCATTTCCGCGAGGCCTTGAGCACCTATCAGGAGTTAGAGGACAAGCCGGGCGAGGCTGGCGCCCTCTTCCAGCTCGGCGCCCTGGCGGTGCAGATGGACAGGATCGGGGAAGGGCTCCGCCTCATGGCTCTATCTGCAGTGGTCTTGAGAAGCATCAATAGCGATGAGGTCAAGAGCATCGAGCCGGTGGTGGAGCGGCTGGCCTCGCAGCTCAACTACAGCCAGGATCAGTTTGTAGCTATGCTCCAGGAGGTCATGCATAGCTATGTTAAAGACAAGGGCATGGGGCTGGTGAAGAGGACCTTTGAAGATAAAGGGAGTATCAAATGACCCAGAGCAAACAGAGGCAAACGAAAACGATCTAAGGGAGATGATCAAAGAGGTAGTGTGCTCCCCAGAACTGCTCGCATCAGATGAACATGGCACATGTTCCGACTCTGTCGGAACTCTCGCTGACTTCAGTCAGCGATATCTGCCATGAGGCGCCCAGAAATGGTCTCTCCACTGCTTTCTGAGTTCATTTATGGCCATCAGTATATTACGAGCTTCGCGCCCTTCAGGAGGCGGCAGTTCACATCCATCTGCATCAGAGGGTTTATGATAAGAGATGATCAATCAGTTGCCCTGAGGTTTGAGGCGTGCAACTAGAATTAGAAGATCCTTATGTGGTGGTCTACAAGCAGATTCATGCCGTGGTCGATGATGATGCCAAGAGGGTGGAGCTACTGGAGAGGTCCTCCTGCTATGGGGGGTCAGCCTGGGCCAGATACCATTACTCTCGCGGCCCCCTGGTCATAAGCTCATGCAATCAGGGGGATTGGTTCCGCTATATGCTCTGCCCCGGAAGCGCCGATCTGGAGCTGGCCTCATCCAGGCAATCGGCAGGTATCGAATCGGTCCAGGTATCCGGATCGGAGGTGGAGGTCACGTATGCCGGTTTGGGCGGCGGCGGCGTGGGGGCCACCCTCTCCCGCGCCCGGGCGGAGGATGTGCTGAGATATGATGCCACTGAATGCGGCGGTGGCTTGGTCGCCCGGGGTACTGTAGTCCTGCCCAGGAGGGAGAGGATGATCATCGGGGTTGACGATACCGACTCCAAGACAGTGGGGGCCACATGGTCATTGGTTCATAACATCGCCCAGAGGGTCGACTGCCCTGAGGCTCGCTACATCTCCCACTCCCTGGTGCAGCTCTTTCCCGTGCCCACCAAGACCCAGAACTGCGTCTCCACAGTGGTGGAGTTCGCCTGCCTGCCGGGGAGAGGAGAGGGGATGCTGGGCGACTTCAGAGCATTGCTGAAAAGATACACCGTCTCCGAGCAGACGGGGATGGCGGTGTTCAGGGATTTCGATCCCTCCGAGCTTCTGCCCTTCGGCCTGAGATGCAAGAGGGAAAGGGTTAGCTATGAGGATGCAGTGGAGGTGGCGCGCCAGGCCGGGGTTCAAATCATCATGAAGGGGCAGGGCCTGATTGGAGCTGTGGCTGCCCTGCCCTTCAATGCCCAGCCGGACACGTCCATAATCCCTGGAACAGTATGAGCGGCCCAAGAAGCATGAAAGGCCTGAAGGGCCTAAATGGCCTGAAGGCTGTTGTCCTGGCAGCAGATGATGCAGAAGCGGCGGTTCGAACCTACGTTCCCGGCTACCCTATAACCGATCTGGCCGCCGGCCTGAAGGCGGAGATCTCCATCGATGAGAAGGTGGCATTGGAGATCGCTCTGGGGGCTTCAGCCACTGGATTGCGCTCGATGGTGGTGGTCAAACAGGTGGGGATGAATGCCCTGGCCGATCCCCTGGTGATATCCGCCATCCACAGCATCGGCTCGGGCCTGGTGGTGCTGGCCGGGGACGACCTGGGACCTAAGGGCTCCCAGGCGGAGATGGACAGCCGCTTTTACGGGCTGGTGGCAAAGCTTCCCGTCCTCGATCCGCGAGACCCTGAGAATCTGTACCTCTCCATCCTGGAGGCCTATTCCCTCTCCGAGGGGCTCAGGGTGCCGGTGATCGTCCGGATCACTTCGCCACTGCTGGCAGCAGAAGGGGTCCAGATCAGCCCTCAGCCCTCCCATGGCACGGGACAGCAGTTTGAGAGGGCAGAGCCGGAGCTGACCATGCGCGGTCTGCACCAGAGGCATCACGAGGAGGTCATGGCCCGGGCCAGGGAGGCGGCAGAGTCCTCCTATCTGAACCACCTGGAGAGAGGTGCAGGCTGTGTGGGGATCATCGGGAGTGGACGTCCTGCTGCTCTGGCGGAGGGATTGGGGACATCCTCTCTCTCTTTGGCCTATGTCAATCCCCTGCCCTGGGGGCTCATCTGCCGGTTCATCGATGATCACCAGATCGTCCTGGTGGCAGAGGAGCCCGAGCCATTCATCGAGTCCCATCTGAGGGGGTGGGGAAAGGTGAAAGGAAGGCTCACCGGCCACCTGCCGCGGGGAGAGCTGAATCGGGAGGATATCATCAGCGCCCTTGAGCTCTTAGAGAACGGAGAGGGTATGACTATGGCCTTGAATATGGCCTGCGCCCCGCTCCCTCAGGAGTATGAAACCGTAGCCGGGCGGGGCTACGCTGGGGTATGCGATGGCTGCCCCTTCGCCAGCCTCTTCTCTGCCCTGGGGAGGCTGGATGTGCCCGTGGCCGGCGATGCCGGCTGCTCCATTCGCGCCAGCCGCTGGCCGTACCAGTCGGTGGATGTGGTATATGGCCTCGGCTCCTCTGTGGGGGTGGCCTCGGGATTCAAGAACAAGGGGATCGCCCTGGTGGGTGACTATGCCCTGGCCCACTCCGGGCTGCAGGGCCTGATCAATGCCCTCTGGCAGAAGCGGGACCTTTTGGCGGTCATCTTGAAGAACGATGTGGCTGCCATGACCGGCGGCCAGGAGGTGCCCGATCTCACTTCGCTCTTGGAGGGGTTGATGCCCTTCCGCTATATCGATCTTCCTGGATCTGTGGAGGAATTGGAGGAGGTGCTCCGGGAGGAGATGGCCAGGCCAGGTCCAAGGGTGATCGTGGCGCGAGGCGTCTGTCCAGAATTCCATCCACGCCAACAAGACAGCAGATAGCGGCAGAGCATATTTAAATGCCTTAAAGAACGCCTGCGCCAAAATGGGGAAAATGAGAGTGGTGCATACTATTTATCGCACCACGGCCCATCATTCAGCATCCAGTTGTCCATGTCTGCGGCAGCAATCTTGCCCGCGCCCATGGCGCTGATCACCGTTGCTCCTCCAGTGGTGATGTCTCCTCCTGCCCAGACCCCCTCCATGGTTGTCCTGCCCCTCTCATCCACCACTATAGTTCCCCATTTGGTGGTCTCCAGTTGAGGGGTGCTGGAGGCGATGAGGGGGTTGGGAACAGTTCCCACGGCGATGACCACTATATCCACGTCCTCTATGTGCTCTGAGCCTTTCTTCACCCTGGGGCTCCTCCTGCCCGAGGCATCGGGCTCGCCCAGCTCCATCTTCACCAGCTCCATCATCTTGACCATTCCCCGGTGGTCGCCCAGGAAGCGGGTGGGATTGGTGAGGAAATCGAAGATGACCCCCTCCTCCATTGCATTCTCCACCTCCTCCCTTCTGGCCGGCATCTCCTCCCGGGAGCGGCGGTAGATGACATGCACCTCTTCGGCCCCCAGGCGCACAGCCGATCGGGCGGCATCCATGGCCACATTCCCTCCCCCAACCACTGCCACCTTGCGCCCCTTCTTGATCGGGGTATCATAATCAGGGAACTTATAGGCCTTCATCAGGTTTACCCGGGTTAGATACTCATTGGCAGAGTAGACACCGCTCAGGTTCTCGCCGGGCACATTGAGAAATCGCGGCGCTCCTGCGCCGATCCCCAGGAATATGGAATCGAATTCATTTTCCAGCAGCTCGTGCAGTTGCACCTGTCTGCCCACTACTGAATCCAGCTCCAGCTCCACCCCCAGCGATTTGACGTATTCAATCTCCGCCCGGACGATGGACTTCGGCAGACGGAACTCGGGAATGCCATAGACCAAAACCCCTCCGCCATCATGCAGGGCCTCGAAGATGGTGACTTTATGCCCCAATCTGGCCAGATCTGCGGCGCAGGTGAGGCCAGCGGGGCCCGAGCCCACCACCGCGGCGCTCTTGCCCGTCGGAGGCAGGATCTCGCAGGGCGGGCATTTCTTCGTCTCCTGCTCCCAGTCGGCCACATAGCGCTCCAGCCGGCCTATGGCCACGGGTGCGCCCTTCTTTGCCAGGACGCAGCGGCTCTCGCATTGCACCTCCTGAGGGCAGACCCGTCCGCAGATTCCGGGCAGGGCGTTCTTTCTCTTAAGGGAGAGGGCCGCGCCGGGCATGTCGCCCTCCCTCAGGGCTAGAATGAATTCCGGAATATCCACTCCGACGGGGCAGCCATCAACGCATTTGGGCTTTTTGCACTGGATACATCTGCTCGCCTCCAAAGCCGCCTGCTCTGCACTGTATCCCAAAGCAACCTCCTGAAAGTTGCCCTTCCTCTTCTCTGGAGATTGCTTGGGCATCTCCACCCGGTTTAAGTTCAACTTATCTGCCATCTCTTTCACACCGCGCCTCAGAGGCTAAGTTCCCTTACCGCTGATCATCTAATGCTGACCATTCACCGCTGATCATCTAATGCTGATCATCCATCTTGGATGATCTACCGCTGATCATCTCTGTGCTATATAAAAAAGATTTTCCTTTCAGAGCTATCAGAGCAACCAGAGCAACCTACTAATACAATTAATCTGCATCATTGCCTGTCACAGATGTCCGAGTATGAGCTTACCATCGATATGCTAGGGGCAAAGAGCGTTGGAGAGCCCGAGCTTCGCTCTATGCCGCAGCGCCGAAGAGTCCCCGGCTGGAGTGGTCTATTCGCTGGGTAAATGATAGGAGGCTAGATGTACGAGATAGTAACCAGGGAGACTGTTGCTCCCAATATCATCCATATGCAGTTCAAAGCGCCCAAGATTGCCAGCAGCGCAAAGCCCGGTCAGTTTGTTATCATCCGGGTGGACGAGAAAGGAGAGAGGATTCCCATGGGCCTGGCAGGCTGGGATGAAGAGGAGGGCACTATAGATATCGTCTTTTATGTTCTGGGGACCAGCACTGCAAAGCTGTCCACCCTATGTGAAGGCGATTCAGTGGCCAATATAGCCGGACCGCTGGGCAAGCCCACAGAGATCGAGAACTTCGGCCGGGTGATATGCGCCTGCGGCTGCTTTGGAGCCGGCCCCTCTCTGCCACTGATCAAGGCCCTCAAGGAGAAGGGGAATACAGTGATCACTGTGATAGAGGGGCGGGGCCCTGATTTCGTCTTCTGGACTGATAAGCTGGCCGAGCATAGCGATGAGCTTCATGTGGTTACGGGCTGCGGCAAGACCGCCTGGGCTAACGATTTCATCGAGCAGGAGCTGGCAGAGGGCAAGAAGATCGACAGGATATTCGTCCATGGCTGCCCCTTTATGATGAAGGTCTCAGCAGATGCCTCCCGGTCGGCAGGAGTGGAGACAATTGTCAGCCTGACCCCGATCATGGTGGATGGAACAGGGATGTGTGGAGCCTGTCGGGTGGAGGTGGCGGGGGAGACCAAGTTCGCCTGCGTGGATGGGCCGGAGTTCTCCGGGCATGCAGTCAACTGGGAGGGACTGGTCCTGAGGCTGCGCCAGCTCATACCGGAGGAGGATAAGTCCTTCAACATCTGGGAGAGAGACAACTGGCATAAGCTCATGGATTGCCGGCACAAGAAGAGCTTCAATCCGGCGAAGAGGATGAGCATCCAGGAGATCGAGCACAGCGAGGCTGACTGCAAGCTGGCGGGGGTTTAGTTATTTTAAAATTTTTTCGCTCCCATCGGTTATCACAGGAATTGCCCGCGTGTTTGACCATCCCAGTGTTGGCTTGATTCGATTCATGGTCAGGTTTAGGACTCCGAAATGTTTTTATCTGTATAATACTTGAAGATTTATATCCTTTGCGGTGTTTATATTCTCTCTCAATTCATAAAATTGGACTGAGGAAACGCTATGGGCTCTGAGGCCGAAAAGCCAGCCATATTATTGGCATTCGCAAATAAGTATGATGATCAGGCGAGCTATCTTCGAAACCTACCCGAAGAGGCCAGAAATATCCGAGAGATCCTTGAAAATGCTAAAAGAGATGGATTATGCGATTATAAAGAAATCCCAAATGCCACTTTAAAGGAGATACTGGACGTATTTCAAGACCCATTATATAAGGACCGCATTGCGATATTCCATTATGCAGGTCATGCCAATAGCTATCAGCTAATGCTTGAATCTCCTGAAGGTCGCACAACTGCTGCCTATGCAGGGGGTTTAGCTTCATTTTTGGGTCAGCAGATCCATCTACAGCTGGTCTTCCTCAATGGCTGCGCTACTCAGAGACAGGTGCAAGGATTACTGGATGCCAACGTCTCAGCGGTCATATCCACCTCCCGAGCAATAGACGACAGAGTAGCTGCGAAATTTGCCACTCGCTTCTATAAGGGCCTGGCTGGGGGATCCAGTATACGCAGGGCTTACAACGAAGCCGGAGCGGAACTAAAGACCGCACATGGGGATGATTCCAGAAACCTGTATGCGAGAGAGCACAGCGTCATCGATCAGGCTGATGATCGCATTCCCTGGGATCCAGGCTCGTCGCCTGGAGCAGATCTGGCAGCTCAATGGGTCATGGCTACAGAGTCTGCCAGCTGCTTCTACAGGAGTCTGGCTGGAGGAGCCAGTATCCAGGGGGCCTACAATGAGGCCAAGGCTGCCATCCAGGCAGCGAATGGCGATAGTGTTCGAAATCTGTATGTGGCAGGATACAGCCCTGCAAACCTGGCTGAAGAGCACCTCCCCTGGGATCTATACCTGCGACCGGGTGCAGAGCTGGCAGCAGAATGGAACCTGCCCGAAGCTGTCGGAGATCCTCTCTTTGGTCTGCCGCCGATCCCTGCCGGTGACCTGCCGCCCAGCCCCTTCCGTCACCTGAGCTGGTTTGCCAGAGAGCACGCCGAGGTCTTCTTCGGCCGGGGCTATGAGATACGGAATCTGTACCAGAGAGTCATAGATAGAGACTCTGCCCCCATCATCCTTTTTTACGGCCAGTCAGGCGTGGGCAAATCATCTGTTCTGGCCGCGGGCCTGATTCCCCGGCTGGAAAAGAGCCACGAGGTTCATTATCTCCGCCGGGACGGCAAGAAGGGCTTGCTGGGAACGCTGAAAGAGGCTCTCCCAAAGGATGAAGGCATGACCATTTCTGAATCCTGGCTGGCCCAGGAGAGCAAGAGTGCAAAGCCCTTGATCATAATCCTGGACCAGGTCGAGGAGGCATTCACCCGCCCCAATCCCGATCTGCCCCATGAGCTTGAGGATTTTTGGGGTGCCCTCGAGACTATCTTCAGTGATCCAGGCCATAGGCCCCAGGGTAAGCTCATCTTAGGCTTTCGCAAGGAATGGCTGGCGGAGATAGAAAAGCAGCTTCGGGATCGTAAGACCCCCTTCTCCCGCCTCCTACTGGAACGGCTGACCAGAAGGGGAATCATAGAATCGGTCAACGGACCGGCAAAGAGCCAGAGGCTGCGACAAAATTACCGCCTTGCAGTCGAGGATGGTCTGGCGGAGATCATCGCCGATGACCTGCAAGAGGACCGGGAGTCGGCCATTGCCCCTGCCATGCAGATCCTGCTCACCAAGATGTGGGAGAGGGCAACGGAGTTGGATTCTGATCGTCCCCACTTCAATAAAGATCTCTACCAGACCTTGAAGAAGAAAGGGATTCTGCTGCAGGACTTTTTAGAGCAGCAGCTAGCCTCCCTGGAGAAACAGAACTCAGAGCTAGTGAACTCTGGATTGGCCCTGGATTTTCTGGCCTTCCATACCACGCCATTGGGAACTTCTGAGGAGCGAACGGAAGAGGTTCTTCAAAAGAACTATCGGTATCAGAGCCAGGTCATCGATCCCCTGGTTCAGCAATGCGTTGATCTCTATCTGCTGGAGAGGCTGGGCAAAGCAGCTGCCACCCGCCTCTCCCACGACACCCTGGCGCCCCTGGTCAAGCAGCTCTTCGCCACCTCGGACAGGCCGGGTCAGAGGGCCAGGCGCATTCTGGAGAGCCGGTCAGTGGACTGGAAGGATGGAAAAGAGGGCGCTCCTCTGGATGAAACGGACCTGGAGCTGGTGGAACGGGGCAAGAATGGGATGCGAGCCTGGGATGAGGCAGAGGAGAGGCTGGTTGAGGCGAGCAGAGAGGAGAGAGAGAAGAAAAGAAAGGGCAGACGGAATCAGCGGATTTTGAGAGCGGCAGCCATATTGTTGATAATCATCTTTGCAGCATTCGCCTACTATCAAATGGGCCTGGCAAATGAAAAGGCAGAGGAAGCACTAGCGCTCTTCCTGGTCTCCCAGTCGACACAGAAGGGGGATTCTTCGGCGAGCGACCACACAGCTAAGGTTCTCCTGGCAGTGGAATCGCTGCTCCATAAAAAGACAGTGGAAGGAGACCATGCCTTGCGCAGCAGCATAGCACTGATGGCGCGTCCATTGGCTCAATTGGCTCATGGCGGCCTGGTGTGGGCCGTGGCCTTCAGCCCCGACGGCTCGAAGGTTCTGACCGGCAACGATGAAGGCACTGCCCGGATCTGGGATGTATCAAGCGGCCAGGAGGTGCACAGGCTGCCTCATAGCGACTGGGTGTGGGCCGTGGCCTTCAGCCCCGACGGCTC
>Ga0208461_1000678_pt1 | contig 32480 bp, 28 predicted proteins | sample AD_JPNTR4_MetaG_FD_184448 | JGI IMG/M metagenome (GOLD analysis project Ga0208461, IMG submission 184448) | Active sludge microbial communities of municipal wastewater-treating anaerobic digesters from Japan - AD_JPNTR4_MetaG (SPAdes) (version 2) | ecosystem: Engineered > Bioreactor > Anaerobic...
AATTTCATTGTCTGGCAAAAAATTGCAGTCCAAAAGGAATCATATTAATTATTTTAAGGATTTTTTTAAGGGATGGAGTTATGAAGAGCTTACTGAAGACACAATCGACGAGATAATTGGTTTTAATGAAGAATGGTGTAAGGAAGCCGATTGTGGTAAAAGTCAGTCACTCTGTCTTGAATCTGCAGCTGTTTCTAAATGTTTGGCAAACTTTGGCAAGTTGTCAGTTAAAGGAGGTGTCCTCAGAATTGACGGTAAAATTGTTGCTTACACAATAGGTGAGCAACTTAATTCAGACACATTTATTATTCATATAGAAAAGGCTTTTGCTTCAATCCGAGGTGCCTATCCAATGATCAACAGAGAATTTGCTCAAAGAGAAGCAATAGGTTTGAAATATATCAATCGGGAAGACGACGCAGGAGATGAAGGTTTAAGAAAAGCCAAGGAGTCCTATCACCCGGCATTTATGTTAGAAAAATTCAACGCTTTTATCAAATAGTAATTATAATTTTTATATTTGTGTCCAGAACCATTAGCTTAGTTTATTAGAGTTGGAACCTCCCAGTTGCAATCTGACCGTTGATTATTTCTTACTGGGGATTGTTTTAATCCTCATATTACTCGTAAATTCCCTTGTAAAAGGAATAGAGATTGTTTTGCTTTCTTCAGGAGAAAAAGAGGAGGAGGAGGAGGCAATTCAGTTTGCATTTATTCAAGCTGAAGCAGTACTAATAACTTCCACATTGCTGACTGTTCTTTCGATACTCAGACTTTTCATGAATGTCGGCGAAGGAGGATTTATATTTTATTCACTCTCTTTTTTTGTGACCGTTATACTACTTTTTCTAACTGGAAGAATTTTTAGAAGGACAGCTATTACACAAGGTTTTGATTTCGTCAAAAAAAGAAAACATCTGGTTTCAGTTATTTGCTGGTTCGGGAAACCTCTTTATGTATTGATTGCAAAATTAAAAGAAATTTATGGCAAAGTTGCAGAGGAGGTTACTGCTCAATCTATCGAAGAAATTACAGAGGTAGATGACACAATGGACAAGGAAGAAGTTGAAGAAAAACTCTTGCTTAAAGGAATAGTTGGATTTCAAAACAGAAGTGCAAAGGATATAATGACTCCAAGAATAAGTATTGTATCTCTGGACAAAAGTATGAAATCCCGAGATGTTATTGCAAAGGTGATAGAATGTGGTTTTTCAAGATTACCTGTTTATGACGGGAGTCCAGACAATGTTGCAGGATTTCTTTATGTCAAGGACTTAATAGGACATCTCAGGGATAAAGAATACAATTTCGATTGGCACAGCCATATAAGAGAGGCATATTTTATTCCCGGCAGCAAAAAGATTGATGATTTACTTGAGGAATTTCGTCAAAAAAGAATTCATCTGGCCATGGTCGTTGACGAGTATGGTGGAACTGACGGGATAGTAACTCTCGAAGATATTCTTGAAGAGATAGTTGGGGAGATAACTGATGAATCGGATATTTAAAAGGAAAACACAAAAGATATATTGATATGGCACTTTTTTTTAGTAAGAAATTGGAGAGTGGAGCGACAATATCTGTTTGGGAAATTGTGGAGAGCGAAAAAGAACTGCTCTCGCTGAGCTCAATACCGAGCGATGAACTTGAAGAGCTTTCGCTAATTAAAAGTTCTGATCGACGTAGGGAAAAATTAGCAGTCAGGGCGCTTCTAAATCAACTTTTCGGAGAGAAAGTTTATTTGGGACATCATGACAATGGAAGGCCATTTTTGCAGAATAGCCTTACAGAGATAAGTATATCTCATACAAAAAGATTTGTCGCAATAATTACACATCCTGAAGAGAGTGTGGGCATTGATATAGAATCACTTGACAGAGACTTTACTGCAGTGGAGAAGAAAGCTCTTTCAGAAGAAGAGATTGATGATCTAAGTGACAAAAACAGACAGCTTCATCTTGCTATTTACTGGTGTGCCAAGGAGGCTATTTACAAAAGAATGTCGATATCAGAAGTTGATTTTTCCAATCAAATAGAAATAAAGAGATTCACTCCAAGAGACAATGGTGATATAAAGGCTACCTTTATAAAATCTGACGGAGAGGAAATAGAATTTGATCTGGAGTACATGGTATTTGAAAACCACGTAATGGTATGGCTTGTGGGATAAACGTTTATTTTAATATTTGTGAAGAATGATCAGCGGTATTCACTTTGTCAATTATATCAGATATTAAGCCATTTTCATCAATAACAAATGTTCTTCTCAAAACGCCTTCAAACTCCCGTCCAAGAAACTTTTTTCTGCCCCAGGATTCATATGCCTTGAGAATAGATAAATCGGAGTCTGATATTAGAGGGAAAGGGAGACTGTGTTTTTCTTTGAATAGTTTGTGAGATTTTTCAGAGTCTTTACTTACTCCGACGATATTATATCCAGCGGATAAGAATTTATGGTAATTATCCCTAAGATTGCAGGCTTCTGCAGTACACCCGGGTGTATTATCTTTGGGATAAAAGTACAAAACCAGTTTTTCCCCTTTGAAATCATTCAAACTGATAATATTACCGTCTTGATCTTTCCCTGTAAATTCAGGAGCTTTGTCACCTATTTTTAACATAAGTTTTTATTTTTAATGTTTATGCATAACATTGCGGTAGCAAAATTGTTCATTAATTATTTCCAGTTATACCTGAAAACATGAAGTAAACTTATCAATGACATCAAGAAAAGGGCTGGTTTGGATGGATTCTCATATAAACCCTGCAAAAAGACTCTGCAATTATTAAAGTATATTATTGAACTGCTTACAGACGATTCATGCTGTTTACTATTTTTTCAAAGAGATCTTGATTGTTCTCAATATAATAACGTGCAGCATCTTCCAAAGCAGCAATGTTTTTTAAAGAAGCATTATCCATACGGGGATCTGCATAAAGCAATGAAGGCTCGATTCTTATATAATTATTAGCTACTCCACCGGCAGTGAAAAGTTGTTTCATTTGAAAATCAACAGTCTCTCCTACGGAAGAAGACAAAACATCAATAATTGGTTGAAGCCACTGCAAATAACCAAACTTATGAGTTTTTTCCCAATCGTAAGGGTGAGTAACTTTGCCTGTTCCAATTGAAATCATGCAATAATTTTTAATTGATTTCTCAGGCCAGAGTTTCATGCCCTCTACGTAAGCGCACATTGAGGGATTATTGGCAAATACACCACCATCTACAAGATGTCTTGAAGTATTGTCTTTGGCAAATATTCTGGCTGGAGAAAAATATGTAGGAGCGGCAGATGTTGCTCTTGCTACATCTGCAAGCAGATAATCTGCAGAAGAGCCATATTTACTAATATTATATTTAGTAAAGAACAAAGCCTTACGCATACTCATATCATATGAAGTTATCAGACAGTCTTTAATTACGGAAGAGATATATGTATCTCCCAGAAGTTTATTTGCAAACTCGCAAAGAGCTTTTTCTGAGTACCTGCTCTTAAAAACTCCAAAACCGGATACGATTTTGTACCAAAAACCTTTGTGAAACAGTTCCGGACCATATTCTTTGTAGAAGTCTCTTATCTGAGCAGCAGAATACTTGGGTCTGGATGGATTATTCTCATCAGGTGTAAGATAGAGACATGAAAGAATCCCTCCGGTTGAAGTGCCACTGATAAGATCAAAACAATCAGCAATTCTAAGTTGAGCATTGTTAAGTGCACTTTTGAGCTGTTCTTCCAGATATGCAAGAATAGAGGCAGGAATAATCCCACGAATACCTCCTCCGTCAAGTGTTAGAAGATGAACAATCTCGGGGTTAGTATCAGTATTCATAAACAAAAAATTTTAAATTGTTTTCGTTAAATTTAAGGAACTTTTGAGTCATTAAGTGTTCTAAGTTGAAAAATTATGCTTATTCAAACTTTAGAGAGAACTGAAATTGTAACATCAGTCAATTTGTCATGTTATTGAGTGTTTACATCTTTACCAAAAAATTCACACCCTCCCAAGAATGAGAAGGTGTGTTGCGAAAGCGGAAACGCAAAATTTATATTAACCCGATCAAAAATATATAAATATTTCTCAAATAAATCATCATAAAAATTAGTTGCACTAAAGTTGCACATTTTTTGAAACAAGCACTTGGTTATAAAATGTCTGCAAAACAAAAGTTGCACTAAAGTTGCACTATATTCAATGGAATTAAACAAAAAAGTGTCTCAAAAGATGAATTTTGAGACACTTTTTTGAATTATTTAAAAATAGATTTTACATCATATCCATTCCAGGTGCACCTGCCATTGGTGCAGGCTTATCTTCCTTCTTCTCTGCAAGAGCACATTCGGTTGTCAGGAACATGCCAGCAACTGATGCTGCATTTTCAAGAGCGATACGAGCAACTTTTGTTGGATCTATAACTCCAGCCTTAAGAAGATTTTCGTATCTATCTGTTCTGGCATTGTAACCAAAATCGTCTTTTCCTTCTTTAACTTTTTGAACGGCGATACTTCCTTCTATGCCGGCATTTTCAACTATCATACGAAGAGGTTCTTCAATTGCACGAGCAATTATAGATATGCCGGTATTCTCATCTTCGTTATCTCCCTTAATATTTTTGAGCGCATCAATTGCCCTGATATAGGCAACTCCACCTCCTGGCACGATACCTTCTTCAACAGCTGCTCTTGTGGCGCTCAGTGCATCTTCAACGCGATCTTTCTTTTCCTTCATTTCCATCTCAGATGCGGCACCTACATATAGAACAGCAACTCCACCGGCCAGTTTAGCTAGACGCTCCTGAAGCTTTTCGCGATCATAGTCACTTGTTGTTGTCTCTATTTGTTTGCGAATCTGTCCTATACGTTTGTTTATGGCATCTTTTTCTCCTGCACCGTTTACAATAGTTGTGTTCTCCTTATCTATTGTGACTTTTTCTGCTTTTCCGAGCATGTCGAGAGTTGCGGCGTCAAGGCGAAGGCCTTTCTCCTCAGAGATGACAGTTCCTCCAGTTAAAATTGCGATATCTTCGAGTATCTCTTTTCTCCTGTCACCAAATCCAGGAGCCTTAACAGCTGCAATCTTAAGTGTTCCGCGCAACTTGTTGACAACAAGTGTTGCAAGGGCTTCTCCATCAACATCCTCTGCAATAATAAGAAGTGCTTTACCACTTTGTGCAACAGGTTCCAAAACAGGCATAAGATCTTTCATTGAAGAGATCTTTTTATCACTTATAAGGATGAGGGGAGATTCGAGTACAGCCTCCATTTTTTCAGGATTTGTCATAAAATATGGAGAAATGTAACCTCTGTCAAATTGCATACCCTCAACGACTTTAACCTCGGTTTCAGTACCTTTGGCCTCTTCAACTGTAATAACACCCTCTTTTTTTACCTTGCTCATCGCAAGTGCAACGAGTTTGCCTATTTCTGTGTCATTATTGGCAGAAATAGCAGCAACTTGTTCAATCTTGGTAGTGTCATCGCCGACGGACTGGCTCTGAGCTTTGAGCGACTTAATAACCTCTGCTACAGCCTTGTCTATACCACGTTTCAAATCCATTGGGTTTGCACCCGCTGTTACGTTTTTAATGCCGACGTTTATAATTGATTGAGCAAGGACAGTAGCCGTAGTTGTACCATCACCTGCCTGCTCTCCTGTCTTGGAGGCAACCTCTTTGACCATTTGTGCACCCATATTTGCAAAACGGTCTTCAAGCTCTATCTCTTTGGCTACAGTAACACCATCTTTTGTAATTTGTGGAGCACCGAATTTCTTGTCAATGACTACATTCCGACCTTTGGGACCAAGTGTAACCTTAACTGCATTTGCCAATGCATCTACACCAACTTTCATTTCGGTGCGTGCGTCTATGTTGAATTTAATATCTTTAGCCATAATTTTGAAAATTTTAAGTTTGATTTAATTGTTAATTAAAGAATTGCAAGAACGTCAGACTGACGCATCATCAGGTAATCTTTGCCGTCAATAGTAATTTCAGTGCCAGCATACTTACCATACAATACGTTATCACCAACTTTTAATTCCATGGGTTCATCCTTTTTCCCGGAACCAACGGCGATAACTGTTCCGGCTTGAGGTTTTTCTTTTGCTGTGTCGGGAATATAAAGCCCGCTTGCTGTCTTTGTTTCGGCCTCTTTTGGCTCGATCAAGACTCTGTCTGCTAATGGTCTAATGTTCATAGTTGATTATATTTTAGATATTTTGATGTTAAAATTATTGTCGACGAATGACAATAAAGCAAAATAAGTGCCAGAAGACCCTGCTGACAAAATGTCAATTTGGCCTGAAATTGAGAAGTGAGAATAATAGTCTTAAAAATGTAATACAATTGCCACAATTTTTTCATTAGTTATTCATATGAGTTCAACAATGTTTTTGTTTATTGCAGGTGTTATTGCAATAGCTTTCGTATCCTTTGGCTGCAGCAGTTTTTTTATGGTTGATGGATCATTTTGGACGTTTCTTGCATATTGAGCAGTTACATGAGGAAGCATAATGATTATTGGATCTGTATCCGGCGTTACAGTACTGGGAATGGAGAAAATTCCTCTTGCCCTTCTATGGTATGTTGCAGGTGCAGCAGTATGTATGATTTTATTTTAACTTTGCGTTTATGACCCAGGATGAGTTATTTATGTCCGAAGCCCTTAAAGAGGCCCGGATAGCTTTCGATGAGGACGAAGTTCCCGTAGGTGCAGTCATTGTAACTAATGGTAAAATTATTGCCCGGGCTCATAATTTGATCGAAAGGCTGAATGATCCAACTGCACATGCCGAGATGCAGGCAATTACAATGGCATCCAATAGCTTTGGGGGTAAGTATCTTATTACTTGTACTTTATATGTTACTATCGAACCTTGTCCAATGTGTGCCGCAGCTCTTAACTGGGCTCAATTGCCAAAATTGGTATATGGTGCTTCTGATCCCAAACACGGCTATACTCTTTTTTCTCCTTCGCTTCTTCATCCAAAATGCGAGGTTATTCAAGGTGTTTTGTCAGAGGAGTGTAGAAATTTGATGAAGAGTTTCTTTAAATCTAAAAGATAGATCTGTAATGGAATTATTGTCACAATTAGGACTTGTTGGCCTTTTTCTGGGCTGTTTCCTTGCTGCTACAATAGTGCCATTCAGTTCTGACTTTTTGATGGTGGGGATACTTATAGCTGGTGTCAACCCAGTTTTAGCACTTATTGTGGCAACTTCCGGGAATTGGTTAGGCGGGCTTACAACCTATTATATTGGTCGTATAGGCAAATGGAATTGGATTGAGAAATGGTTTAAAGTAAAAGAGGAAACACTTCTAAAACATAAAAAAAATGTTGACAGGTATGGTTCCTTGCTTGCGTTTATGACATGGTTGCCTGTTGTAGGTGATGTTTTTGCTTTGGCACTTGGGTTTTATAGGATTAACTTTACAAAGAGTGCTCTCTTTATGTTGATTGGTAAGGGTTTAAGATTTGTTTTCTGGACACTTTTGTATTATTATGTAGGTGAACATGTATTGGATTTCAAGATTCTTTAAATTTTGGACTTAATAAAAAAAGCCATATATTTGTCGGCTCAAAAATTACACAATTGACCTATGGTGTAATGGTAGCACTACAGATTTTGGTTCTGTCAGTCCAGGTTCGAATCCTGGTAGGTCAACTTAAGAACGGGATGCTGTAATTGATTTATTTTAAATATATTGACCTATGGTGTAATGGTAGCACTACAGATTCTGGCTCTGTCGATCTAGGTTCGAATCCTGGTAGGTCAACGACAAGATTCTCTTAAGGGCGTCGTAACGCCTTTTTATTGAGAAATTACTTTCAATTCTTTGACGATATTTTTCGGAATAAGGCTCATCAAGAGCAGAAAGAATCGCTTCCGAACATTGATTAATATTATCTCCATCAACTATATACCCGAGGGAACCAGTTACTTCTGTCATTCCTCCAGTATTTGAAACAACAGGAACACAATTGTAGTACATCGCTTCTGCAAGAGCAATCGCAAAGCTTTCACTTCTGGATAGCTGGCAGTAAACTTTATACTTTTTGTAATATTCCAGAAGTTCTTCGTGAGGGATTCGGGAAATTATTTTAAGATTCTGCGGTATAGAGCCACAGATGGATTCCAGTATTATTCTGTCAGTACCTATAAGTGTAAAAGGTATATTTTTTAACTCTTGTGATAGTCTGACAATTCTGTCTATTCCTTTTATAAAAATACTTTGTGGAGATTTGGCTATTGCAACGGAAATTACACCTTTTTCTCTGTTTGTAATAGTATTGTCGCTTATGTCATCTGGAATATTTACACAGTTGTAGACAACTTGTGTCTTCGCTTTCTTCGATATGAACCGAACTACTCTATCTATATAATTTGAAACACAGAGACAAACGGATGCATTGTTCATCGAATATCTCGTCATGAAGCCTCTTATCGGATTAATAAAACTGCCATATTTTACACTTTTTATTCGGCATACGTCATATCCGCCAATCACCAGGAAGGACCTTCTTTTTGTTATTTTTGACAACATTACAGGAAGAAATGAGTGATAATCTGCAAACCAGATATAAATTATATCAAATTTCCATATGTTAAGAATGAGATAGAGCATTTGCCATATGAGGGAAAAAAACTGTTTTACCCGTGAAGAATTATCAACCCGAAATGTTTTCACAGAGCAGATTTCAGATAAAATTTCTATATCTCCTTTAACGAAAGTTGAAAGGTGTGTATAAATAAAAAGTGCATTTTGTTTTTTCATCTTTAATTATTCGCAAAACAGCAATAGTGCATTTGCAACCTTTCTTTCTCCTTTATTGTCGAATATTTTGTTGTCACACGGATGATTAACAATTCCATTATCAGAGAACCCTTTTATGTACATAGTTGTGGAACCTCCTCCGTCAAGGTTGATTGCGTAGCTGCAGCCAAGCCATTTGAGTATTTTTTGCAGTTCGTCAAGGCTCATGCCTGCAGCTTCTTTTGTTCTGCCGTCGATAGTTATTAATAATATATTTCCATTTGCCTTTTTACCGACAGCTGTTCTAGGATGCCTTGTGGTGTAAAAAGAAGATTTTTCAAGAGATTCATCCCATCCGGCCACTCTCAAAATTGGTCCTGAAGTAAGTACATCTTCTGCCAATATATATTTTTCCCAGTTTCTAAGTTCATCAGCTTTTAGAATATAAAGTTCTCCTCTATGAATGGCAAGTGCACCAAGCTGATGCATGAGTCTTATTGTCTTTGGTTCCAAAAGGTTGTAAGCTAGTATTTTCCCGTCTTTTCTTATGTAATCTACAGAATTGTAATTTTTTGTATTTAATGTGTCGCTAAACTTAAAAAAAGAACCATTGATAGCCGCTGTTGCCCCTTTTTCGGAAGCCATGATACTTGTCTCTTTAAGCACAGGTGAGGGGTAAATCTCGATCTTGTTTCTGGAAGTTTTTGCAACCTCGATAATTGATATGAACTGGTTTGAATTAAAGAGATCGTTGTGCGAGAAGTGATGATATTTATATAATACTCCTTCTGCAACTTGTTTTTGGTGCCACTCTGTATTTACTATTGCTAGCGAATCATTTTGGGCATTGATGCCGAAAGCCTCCAGCATCAAGATTAATATCAATAGAAGTTTTTTCATAATCTGATTTATAGCTGATTTGTTACACAAATATATAGAGCATAAAATTAATTATCTTCGTAACAGGAATTTTTTTATGAGAGAAATTCGCATTGTTACTGCAATTGCACTGACTTTCATGTTATCTGCACAATTATCTTTTGCTCAATTTTACAATATTGGCAATGACCCTTCTCATATACAATGGAGGGAAATTAATACGGGCGAGTTTAGGATTATTTATCCACAAGGCATTGATTCTCTTGCACAAAGATATGCTTATCTTATGAGCAGTGCTAAAGCACATGTGGAAGAGAAGCTTAAAACAGACATTAAACCATTTCCGATAATACTACATCCTTATACTGTAATGAGCAATGGAGTAGTTGCATGGGCGCCTGAAAGGATGGAACTTATGACAAGACCACTTCCTTTTAGAGGTTATTCCCAGAACTGGGAAAAACAGCTTGTAATTCATGAAACAAGGCATGTAGCACAGATGTCCAAATTTGAGATTGGAGCATTTCGCCCACTTAACAAATTGTTTGGAGAGCAAATTGCCGGTTTGGCAGCCGGAGTTTATTTGGGTAAATGGGCACTTGAAGGTGATGCTGTTGTTTCTGAAACAGAGTTTTCAAGATCAGGAAGAGGAAGAGATCCTGAACAAATGATTTATTTCAAGGCATCGTTTCTTGATGGAGATTATAGAAATTGGCCTAAATGGAAACTGGGCTCAGGGAGATTGTATATTCCTGATAAATACAGCCTAGGTTATTTTGTTCATTCATACATACGTACATCTTCAGGAAACAGCACATATATAGGAAATATAACAGACTATGTGGCAGACCATTTCTACAATCCATTCTGTGTAAAAAAGGCTTACAGGAGTTATACGGGGTATACAATTAGAGAACACTTTGAAAACATCAAGTATTCAATTGGAGAAAAGTGGAAGAATGAGGATTCTCTCAAACGGCCGTTAACTCCTTATAGACGAATTTCTCACAAAGGGAATGATTACTCATCTTACAGATCAGTTGTAAGTATCTCGCCTGATACACTCTTTGCAATAAGAAGTGATATGGACGAACCTGCAAGACTTGTAATGTTAGATTCTTCAGGAAATGAGAAGAGAATAGCCTATATGGGAAACAGGAGCAGTTATCTTGTATATAGTAATGGGAAAATGTTTTGGACTGAACAGTTCCCATCTTTGAGATGGGAACTTGAAAGTTATTCGGTTTTGAGAGAGTATGATGTAAAAAGTGGTAAAATTCAAACCGTGACCAGTAAAAGCAGTTATTCAAACCCTTCTTTTTCTTTTACTGGAGACACTGTTGCTGTAAGCGAATATTTGCCCGAAGGAGGGTCAAGTGTCGTTTTACTTAATACCTTTTCTTTTGATATTATTGGTTCGTTTAAAGTGCCAAATGGTGCTCAGGTTTTGGAAACACTTTTTATGGGGAATACTATCTTATATGCCACTGTTATTACTGAGTCGGGATTAGGGTTATATAAGCTTGATACATCCTCCGGAGAATGGGGAAATGAAATTTCGGACCAGAGCAGATATATTACGAGGTTGAACAGAACGCCGGATGGAATAATATTCGAGAGCGATCTGGACGGGACTAACAATTTATATTGCTACAATCCTCAGCTCAAATTTCTTCAGAAACTCACTAATTCAAGATTTGGAGCATTTGAACCAAATGTCGATGAAAGAGGTAATGTTTACTATTCAGAATATGACAGTGGAGGATATTTTATTGCAAAAGCTGACAGGGATTCACTTAAATGGGAACCGGCTCTTTTTTCTAAGCCAGCAAAGATTGAAATTGCTGATTTACTATCACTTGAAGCAGGTTATTGCATTGATAGTGTGCATGTAGAACAAGGAATGCGATATGAGTCAAAGCCTTACAGAAAGGGGGCTAATTTGTTTAATTTCCACAGTTGGGCACCATTTTACTACAATGTAGATAAATTGATGAACAAATCTTTTGACAACATGTATGAAGCTATAGCCCCGGGTTTTACAATCTATTCTCAAAATTTGCTCGGGAGTGCTGTTACAATGTTTGGATATTCCTATGTTAGCGGGTTTCATGCGGGTCATATGAGTTTCAATTATTCGGGACTGTTCCCTGTTATTGAAGTATCAATGGATTACAACACAAGATGGAGGAGGGAGATCCGAATGATTCAGGATATTAATAGAAAAAAATATCAGTTATTTTATGATGTGAATGGGTCACCAATGTTTACCTCAGATCTTCTTTTGTATTTGCCTTTAAATTTTTCGAAAGATGGATGGAACAGGGGTCTGCTGCCAAGTTTGCTTTGGCGTTTCAGTAACGATTCTTATTATTCTATTGAAAATAATCGATATAACTATTATCAATATATTTCAGCAGGCATTCAATATTACAGTGTGCTGAAAATGGCCGCAAGAGATATTTTTCCCAAATGGGGATGGGGAATGGTGTTTAAGTTAAACAGAGTGCCATTTTCAAATGAAAATTATGGATCACTGTTCTATTCAAGAGTATATGCATATATGCCAGGATTGCTTAGAAATCATGGTATTAAAATAGGTTTTTCGTTTCAATATCAAGATTTTTCAGGTAAAAACTATCTCTTATCCAATATTGCAGACTCACCGAGGGGGTATGACCAACTTTATGGTAAGAGATATTATTCTTTTTCTATTGATTATGCCTTGCCTCTCTATCTGGGAGATATAGAAATACGTCCTCTATTATATCTTAAAAGGCTGCAAGTTATTCCTTTTACTGATTATGCATACAATGTGGGTTCAAGAGAAAATAAAAACATGCTTTCAGTTGGGAGTGATCTGCTTCTTGACTTTAATATATTTAATATATCTATTGGACTTTCTGCAGGATTAAGATTTGTACATACAGCTGAGAATAATAACGTGTTTCAGTTCTTGTTCAATATTCCAATATATTGAAGATTAAGCATATGATTTGAATTTACTTATGATAATAGTTATAAATTATTTTGGCTGTTTTTCCCCCGACAGTTTCAGTTAATTCTTCAAACGTCGCATTTTTAATAGCTTTTAAACTTTTAAATTTACCAAGCAAGAGTTCCTCTTTTTTTTCTCCAATTCCTTTTATTTGTCTTAACTCAGAGTTAATCTGTCCTTTGCTGCGTTGATTACGGTGATGTTTGATGCCAAAGCGGTGGGCTTCATCTCTTAAATGCATAATCAATTTAAGAGAGGAAGAATTTTTATCGAGAAACAGTGGATCAGGATCGCCAGGAATTATCAGTTCTTCGAGCCTTTTAGCTATTCCTATTATTTTAATTTTATTATGTAAGTCGAGTTCGCGAAGTGCCTCATATGCATAATTTAATTGTCCTCTTCCTCCATCAACTACAATGAGCTGAGGAAGCGGGGCATTTTCTGCAAGTAGTCTTGAATAACGACGGTTTACAACTTCTTTCATAGTTGCAAAATCATTTGCGCCAACTACACTCTTTATGTTAAAATGTCTATAGTCTTTTTTTGACGGCATGCCGTCTTTAAAAACTACACAGGCAGCAACTGCATACTGACCCTGAATGTTTGAATTATCAAAACACTCAATATGGATGGGGAGTTGATCCATGTTTAAATCTTTTTGCAATGTTGAAAGTAATCTGTTGAAGTGATCTTCTGGCCTTAATGTTTCTTCTTGTTTTATTCTCTCTGCCTTGAACTGGTTTGCATTCTTAATACTGAGTTCAAGTAGTTTGAGCTTATCACCTCTATGAGGTATGTGAACTTGTTTGCCGGAGAAATTTTCATCGGGCATTACTGATACAAGTATCTCAGAGGAGAGCTCTCCAAATTTTGAACGAATTTCAGCCATAAAGGTGCTTATAACATCGGACATATTCTCTTCAATCTGTAGCCTGAATTCGAGGTTAAGAGATTGAATCACAGACCCGTTTACAACCCTTAAAAAATTTCCAAAAGCAATATTATCTTCTTGTGCAAGTGAAAATACGTCAATATTTGTTATTAAAGGATTTACAATAGTAGATTTGCTGTAATGCTTTTCCAATAAATCAAGTTTTTCCTTAAGATTTTGAGCTTCTTCATATCGCATTTCCTGTGCGGCTTTTAGCATGGATTCTTTAAACTCTTTTTTTAATCTTGAAGTCTCTCCTTTTAAAATTGATTTAACTCCATCAATTTGTTGCATGTATCTATGATCAGATATGTATCCAGCACAAGGTGCTTTGCATTTTCCAATATGATAATTAAGACAAGGCCTGAAATTCTTTGTTTTTATATTTGATTCTGTTAGTGACAGTTTACAGTTTCTTATCTGATATAATGTATTAATCAGGTCAATCAGACTGTGAGCGTACATTGCAGAACTATAAGGTCCAAAATAGAGAGAACCGTCTTTACTGTATTTTCTTGTTACAAAGACTCTTGGGAATGGTTCATTTTTTATGCAGATCCATGGATAAGTCTTACTGTCTTTTAGAAGAATGTTATATCGAGGCTGATATTTCTTTATCAAATTATTTTCGAGAAGTAATGCTTCTTCCTCTGAATTAACAACCGTATACTCAATATGATCAATTTTTGAGACCATGGCTTTAGTCTTGGGAGAGAGAGTGTTTTCAGACTGGAAATATTGAGAGATACGGTTTCTGAGATTTTTTGCCTTGCCGATATATATAATTATTCCTTCCTTGTTAACAAAACGGTAAACTCCGGGTTGTGCTGGAAGTATTTTGAGAGTCTCTCTTATATCGGGTCGTTGGATCATAGTTTTTCGTAAAATTAACAATTATCCTATATTTGTGATATTTTATGAATAGAGTAGTAACAAAATCTGACGTTAAAAAGGCAATAAAACTTAAAGGATTTCCCGGTAATATTGCAGCATCTTTTTTGATGTGGATTTTAGGTTTAAATAAGCTCAATAAAAAATACAGTAAAATTTGTCAGTTTGAGGGAAGGGATTTTACTACTGCTGTTATGAGAGAATTTGGATTTGGATATGAACTTGATGACAGACAACTTAAAAATATTCCACAGGAAGGCCCTTTTATCTTAGTTTCCAATTTCCCATATGGTTCAATAGAAGGAATAATATTATTGCATATCGTCTCTGCTGTAAGGCCAGAAATTAAGTTACTGGGGAATTTTATGTTATCTATAATTCCTAATTTGCGCGTTTATATTATTCCCATTAATCCTTTTGTAGATCATCCTGAGTTTCATAATAGTTTTTCTGGGCTCAGACAGGCCAGTGAAACTCTTTCAAACGGAGGCTGCCTCGGACTTTTTCCTGCCGGAGAAGTTTCTACTTATTATGGAGGAATATTTATTCAGGATAAAGAGTGGCAGATATCTATTATTAAATTGATTAAAAATGCGGGTGTACCTGTAATTCCTGTATACTGTCATGGTACTAACTCGCTTTTTTTTCACTGGACGGGTAGAATCCATCCTTTGTTGAGGACACTCAGACTTCCGAAGGAGCTTTTAAATAAAAGAGGTAAAATTGTTTCAGTAAGAATTGGAAAGTCAGTCTCTTCTTATGAAATATCAGAATATAAAGATCTTAAATCTTTGGGAGCATATCTTAAAGCTCGCACATATGCTCTTGAAGCTAATATTAAAACAGCCCAAAAAATTGAAGCCAGGGCACTTACTCCTATTGCATTACCTAATAACAGAAAACATTTACAAAAGGAAATTAATACTTTACCACAAAACTGTCTGCTTTTTTCAACCGGCAATTATGTTTGTTATCTTGCTGATTATAAGCTTATACCTATGATGATGCACGAATTAGGCAGGAGGAGAGAAGAGTCTTTCAGGGCAGTAGGTGAGGGTACCGGGAAACCACTTGATCTCGATGAATATGATGAGTACTATAAACATTTGATTTTGTGGGATAAATATAGACAACGTCTTGTTGGTGCCTATCGTTTGGGCTTTGGTAAAAATATAATTGAAACAAGGGGAGTAAAGGGTTTATACTCAAATTCTCTTTTTGGCTATGAAAAGCCGTTTCAGGACGTACTTAAACAGTCCATAGAACTTGGCCGCTCATTTGTGACACTTGACTATCAAAAAGATAACCTTTCATTAATGTTGCTTATCAAGGGACTTTTATATTCTGTGCTCAGTCATCCTGAAGTTAAATACCTGATTGGTCCTGTAAGTATTAGCTCCTGGTATCCTAAATTTTATAGAAGTGTTATGATTTATTATATTCAAAACAAACACTCTATAAATGATTTTGATGATTATGTAATACCCAGGAATCCTTTTTTTCCTGATTACCTGAGGGTTAAAGTTGACGATCTGATGCAGAATAAAATGGAGAGCATTGAGCAGTTTGATAGATTTTTGTTACGTCTTAGTAACAATGAATATCGTTTGCCTACCTTGGTGAAAAAATATCTCAAAATTAATTCGAAGATTATAAAATTTAATGTAGATCCGGATTTTAACTACTGTGTTGATGGACTTGTCTTATTGGATCTTACACAAATTTCAAAGCAAGAGATAATCAATCTTTCAAAGGATGAACCCGACAAGTATAAAGTTTATAGGCGATTTGGAATTGAAGCAAATTAAGGAACAGGGTCATAGCCACTTCCTCCCCATGGATGACATTTTAACAACCTTTTAACAGCAAGATACAATCCCTTGAAAGGTCCATGCTTTTCAATAGCTTCCACAGCATATGCAGAGCAGGTAGGGGTGAACCGGCATGAGGGAGGTTTAAGAGGCGATATCCCGTACTGGTAGAATTTAATCAGAATCAGCAATGGCAGCGAGATCACTGTCAGTGCTATTTTCTTGAATTTTGCCCAATACATAGGTGAGTTTTTTTTGTATTTTGTTGAAATCAGAAACTGTACCACTTATATAGAGAAAGATAATATCAAATTTGCTATTAGTTCCATTTCTTTGAGGGTTTTGTCTGTAAGCCTCTTTTATTCTTCTTTTTAACAGGTTTCTTGTAATGGCTTTTTTATGAGTTTTTTTTGGGATAGATATTAAAACCCTATTATACTCATAAATATTTGGCTGGTAAAAGACTTTAAAGGGGAAAAGAAAAATCTGTTCTCCGTGTTCGAATACATCTTTAATAACTGTTCTTGATGAAAGACGTTCGACTTTTCGTAATTTGCAATCACTTTTGTTCAAAGTAAATAGAAAGTGCTTTGGCAATTGATGGAGCTTCAGGTGTTGGGGCTATGACAGTAGATGTCAACTTTGCTCCTTTGAGAGCCTTGAGTGTTGCCGGACCAAATGTGGCAAACTGGATGCCGTTTGGTTTAAAATCAGGAAAATTCTGTTTAAGGGATCTTATGTCAGAAGGGCTGTAGAAAACGAGCATATCATAATTATTCAACTCTAAATTACTAAGATCACTGAATACGGTTTTGACAAATACTCCGCTTGTATGTTTGAGTTTGGCCTTTACAAATATTTTATGAATATCTGCCTTTGACGAATCTGTTACACAAACAAGAAAATTTTCATTTTTATGTTTGGTTCCAATAGCATCAATTATTGAGGCATTTGTGCCATTGCCAAAAAATATTTTTCTTTTTCGGTAAACAATATATTTTTGCAAATAGAGGGCAATGGACTCTGAATTACAAAAATACTTCATAGTTTCAGGTACTGTAATCCTCATCTCTTCGCAAATTTTAAAGAAAGCATCAATAGCTGTTTTGGCTGTGAATACTACTGCGGTGTGATCAAGGATATTTATTTTTTGAAGACGAAACTCTTTTGCCTGTAATGGTTCAACTTTGAAAAATGGGACAAAGTCTATACTTAGCTTATATTTTGTTATAAGATCGGTGTAGGGAGATGATCCATTTGTTGGAGCAGGTTGAGAAATCAGGATCCTTTTGGCTTTCATATTTTATATAGTGAGAATTAAATCAACAGTTAATGCAATTGGTAAGAATTCCAAAGTGCAAAGATACAAAATATAAAAAAACAGAGAAAATTGGCGAGATCTTATTACTTGCCATGTTTTGACCAAATAGATGAAGTACACAAATAAAACACAGTAAATAAGCAAGTTAATGAATAATTTATTGTCTAACTCAGGCCAGAAAAAACTTGCCAGCGATATTGGGAAAGTGAAAAAGACGGAAATGATAAAATAATTATAACTTATTTTTTCAATAAAATTAAACGCATAGTTCTCATTTAATAGCCATGAGAGTAATGCAAGAGCACCCTTTCGAACTAACCATAAACAAATTACTGTTCCTAATAAAATCAAAAAAAATAGTGGAGGAGTGATATTATATTTTGTAACAATTTGTTCTCTTAAAGTAAGGGAGAGCATGAGAGGATAATAATAAAAGAATATACCGACCACAATATTTCTTTGATTGGAGATAGCAAGTCTTTCTTCAATTTTTTCGTGATTTTTAAGTTTAAAAAAAGATTTTATAATTGAAGGGTAAACATTAATAATTTCCTTTGAAAAAATTATAAGTACAATGAAAAAAGCAAGAAAAAGCCCCGACATAATACTGTCATTTTCTGACTTTTCTCTTCGTGGTGTTGTGTAATTACTACCTGTTATGTAAAATGTATCCTTTCCCCACAGCGAATCTACAGGTAGAGTTTGAATAGAATCAGGTATCCAGGAATAGTCATAAGGATATGCACAGGTCTGCTCCATCAATTACCACGTTTTGCTTTATAATTCATGCCTTGGAGAATGTTGATTAGTTTGTCACGAAAATCTCCTTGAATAATTATTTCACCCTCTTTGGCTGAACCTCCTGTTCCACACTTGTTTTTAAGTATTTTGGCCAATGACTCAAGATCCTCTTTAGAACCTTGAAATCCTTTAATAAGTGTTACTTGCTTTCCTGCCCTCTGTTTTCGATCTATAATAACTGTCAAATATTGTTTTTCGGGCGCTAACGTATGAATAGCATCGTCTTTATTATTGTTTATTGTATAGTTGAAGTCAAAATCTGTTGAGAAGACGACTCCAAGTCTGTTCTTCCAATCATTCTGAGACATTGCTAATTTTTGTTACAAAGTTAGGTAGAAAAATTCAAAATAGTAACTTTGTTTATTATTAGCAATAATTAGGCAAAAATAATATGGAGCAAAAAAAATTCAAACTGATAAATAACTTGCTAGGATTACTGGTTTTTATCATTGCTGCATTCACCTATCTTTCGACTATTGAGCCTACGGCCAGTTTTTGGGATTGTGGTGAATTTATTGCATCATCATACAAGCTTGAAATAGGACATCCACCAGGAAATCCCGTTTTTCAGCTAATTGCCCGATTTTTTACTCTTTTTGCTGATAATCAGCATGCAGCGATGATGGTTAATGCAATGAGCGCTATTTGTTCTGCTTTGACAATAATGTTTTTGTTTTGGACAATTACTCATTTGGTAAGAAGAATTGTTGAGAAGCATAAAGAGACTCTGTCTGCAGCTACAGCTATTTCTGTTTTTGGTGCAGGTCTGGTTGGCTCTTTAGCTTATGCTTTTTCAGACACTTTTTGGTTTTCAGCTGTTGAGGGAGAGGTATATGCCATGTCTTCTTTATTTACTGCAGTTGTTTTCTGGGCGATGTTAAAATGGGAAGAGTGCGCTGACGAACCTCATGCCAACAGATGGATAGTCCTTATTGCTCTTTTAATGGGGCTTTCCATCGGAGTTCATTTGTTGAACTTACTTACTATACCCGCTCTTGTGTTTATATATTATTATAAACGATACAATGTTACCAATAAAGGGCTTGTCTGGGTATTTGTGCTTTCTTGTGTAATACTGGCCTTTATTCTTTATGGAATAATTCCGTTCCTGCCAAAAATAGCCGCTTGGTTTGATCTCTTTTTTGTCAATGTGCTCGGCTTTGGCATCAACACGGGTGCAGCTATATTTCTTCTGTTGCTTCTTATAGCTTCTTTGTGGTCTGTGTGGTATACATATAAAAAAGGCAAGGTTCTGGCCAACACGATTTTACTTTGCTTTACTATGATTGTGATAGGTTATTCGACATTTGCCGTTGTAATTATCAGATCATCCGCAAATACTCCAACAAATGAGAATCAACCTGATAATGCTTTTTCACTTGTAAGATACCTTGCCCGTGAGCAGTATGGCAGTAATCCTCTTATTTATGGCGAGACATTCGCTTCACCATATGACATCAAACAGGAATCGTACTATGCTAAAGTGGATAATAAATATAAAAAGGTTGAGGGACCTGTTCAACCAGTATATGATCCTGCTTCAAAAATGGTGTTTCCTCGGATGTGGAGTTCTGCTTCTGATGATCATGTGAAATTTTATAAGATGTATACTGAGGGGAGAGGAAAATCAATAGTCGGATCAGACGAAAAGATTCCATTGATGAAAGATAATCTTGCTTTCTTTTTTGACTACCAGCTTAACTGGATGTATTTGCGTTATTTTATGTGGAATTTTGCAGGTCGTCAAAATGATCTTCATGGTTCTACTCCCGGAGATCTTTTCAGGGGGAATTGGGAGAGTGGAATTACTTTCCTCGACAGGGCAAGACTTGGAGATCAGAGCGAAGGCCCTGCATACATTGTAAAAAGCAAGGCCAAAAATCATTATTACATGATTCCTTTGTTTCTGGGAATATTAGGCTTTTTTTATCAGCTTGCGAAGGACAAAAGAAATACCTGGATTGTTACACTTTTGTTTATTCTTACGGGCGTAGCCATAGTTGTATATCTTAATCAAACGCCATATCAGCCTCGTGAGAGAGACTATGCTTATGCCGGATCTTTCTATGCTTTTGCTATCTGGATAGGGCTTAGCGTTACTGCTCTTTATGATGCTTTCAGGAAGAGAATCCCGGCATTAGTGACAGCTTCAGCGGTAACACTTGTAACTCTTTGTGTACCTGTTCTGATGGCTTGCGAAAATTGGGACGATCATGATAGAAGTAACAGGTACAGTGCACGAGATCTTGCGTATAACTATCTTAATTCTTGTGATAAACAGGCAATACTTGTTACACATGGTGATAACGACACATTCCCTTTGTGGTATATTCAAGAGGTTGAAGGAGTCAGAACAGATGTAAGAATAATGAATACTTCTCTTCTTGGAACAGATTGGTATATTGATCAGATGAAACGTAAGACATATGAATCGGAACCGGTCAAGCTCTCATTGCCGAGGAATGAGTATCTTTATGGTACAAATGATATGATTCATATTGTTGACAGATTGAACAGGCCGGTACCAATTAAAGCAGTGATAGATCTGATAGCCAACCCCGAAGCTAAATTACAGGCTGAAAATGGAAAGAGATATAGTTTTGTGGCTTCAAAGCAATTGCTTCTTCCTGTCAACGTAAAAAATGCCATTGCCTGTGGAATTGTCTCCGAGGCTGATTCTGCGCAAATACTGGATACTTTGTTGCTTAAGATACCTGAAAAGAAGAATTATCTTACAAAGTGTGAAATGATTATTCTTGATATGCTGGCAAATTACGATTGGAGCAGACCGATTTACCTGGTTTCAATGGGGGGAGATCTTGAACTTGGATTGAGGGATTATCTTGAATATAACGGTTTTGCCTATAAATTTGTGCCGATTAAGAGCTCAACATCTCTTGGTAGTCCGGGAAGAGTTGTTCCGGAAGTTATGTATGACAAGTGTATGAATGTATATCGTTGGGGCAATTTAAATGATCCCAAAGTAAATGTGGACTACCAGAATCTGCTCACATTCAATGCCTTGATGTGTGGAAGAAATATTTATTCTACAACTGCCAGATCATTGCTTGAGTGTGGAAAGACTAAGGAAGCTGTTGAGGTTCTGGATAAAATGCAGGAATATTTTATCCCTTCACAATTTCCTCTTAATTGCTCTCTTTTACCATCACTTAACGAAATATCTGTGATGGAGGCAATAGATATTTATCTCCAAGCCGGCGAAAGAGACAAGGGATTAGCTCTTGTTAAAGCGTTTACGGACGAAACATATCAGGCCTTGAATCTTTTCACTAAGAGATTCAAAGGCATGTATCTTTCAAAGTATGATATTGAACAAAATTTGACATATATTCTCCATTTGTCAGATATCCTTAAGAACAGAGGTGAAGAAAAGCTTTCTGCCGAGATGGAAAAGAATATCGAGGCTTACCTTAAGACAATAGAAGGTTAGGAATCATTCAAGTAAAAGATTGCAACCTCTTATTTCTGAATTTTTAATCCGGCCGGTGATTTTAAAAAGATCCTCGGCCGTTTTAATTCCCATGTCCTGAGTCTCAATAAAGGAGCAGGAACCTATATTGGCGAGATCTATAACATTTATTCCTCCGACTTCTTCGGGTTGTACAAGCTTGAAAGGATTATTGAAGTCTCGTATTAGTATTTTCATCCATGGTGGGGTATTGAACAATCCGTTGCCGTGAGAGTAGGCTTGTGAGAGAAGTTCGGTCATCCCGTATTCAGAATGGACTTTTTCTACTCCAAACGAATTTTGCAATCTTTGATGGATTATCTCTCTTGGAAGTTCCCTGCCTCGTCCTTTCATACCACCTGTTTCAATGATAATTAACGAGGGGAAGTAGCAAGTGAACTCGTTGGCAAAATCAAGCAATGCAAAGCTTACCCCAAATAATATGGACTTTTCATCTTTATCTCTAAGTTTACCAAGTGTTTCAAATAATTCGGAGTGATTGTATAGGTAGAACCCATTTGCACTTTTACCAGATAGCCCCATTAGCCTGTCAACCATATAAATCAGGGAAGATCCTTCTCTTTCAAGATATGAGGGTAGAAGTGCAAGAAAAGTGTATTGTGAGGGATCACCATACTCAAGTGTAAAAGATTTCAAAAGACTTTCTTCATAAATAGACAAGTCAGCAACATAGTGTTTTGAAGGGACCATACTAGAAGTGGCACTGCTTGTAAAAATTTTTTGTGGATCTTCAGCAACTGAGTAGACTTTGGTACTTTTAAAAAACTCAATAGGAAGAAATGGAATTTTTTCTATATTGTCTATCGATTGCCTGTCAACTCCTAAAAGATCGATATATTGACTGTAAATTGGACAGTGGACAGACTGGTAGTCAAAAATTTCTAACGCCAGGTCATCGAACTCTTCTTCGGACTTAATCAGAAATATCCTCTCCTTTATCGATTGCAAGTAACTGTTCGACATAATCTCTTTTGTTGGATAGTCTTGGAACTTTATTTTGGCCACCAAGCTTTCCTTTACTTTTCATCCACTTGTAAAAAGTTCCATTACTTACAGGGGATAGAGTTAGTCTTACCATAGTGGCGTTATTTTTTCTTTTAGCTTCATAATCAGAATTGAACAGGCAAAGATTTTTGTCTAGAAGATCAGCAAAATTATCCAGGTTGTCAGGGGGTTTAGCAAATTCTATTATCCATTGGTGAGAGCCTTTGCCTCCTCTTATCATGAAAATTGGCGCAACTGTGTAGTTTGTAACCTCTACTCCTGTTTCAGAACAAGTTTTTGCAAGAGCTTTTTCAGCATTATTGATCATCAGCTCTTCACCAAATGCATTAATAAAAAGTTGAGTTCGGCCGGTTATTAAAAATTTGTGTGGTTTCAGACTTGAAAACATGACAGTATCTCCAAGCAAGTAACGCCATAGCCCTCCATTTGTAGTGAGGACTACTGCGTAGTTTATATTTGTTTTCACACTGTCAATGGTGTCAAAATCTCTAAACAGCCCATTTAATGCCTGCTCAAATCTCTCCATTGGGATAAACTCATAAAATATTCCGTTATCAACCAGCAATAGCATTGATTCGTCTTTTGGATCATCCTGAAATCCAAAGTATCCTTCAGATGCATTGTAATTTTCACGATAATTCATCTTGTCAGAAGGGATCAGCCTCTTATAGATGTCCCTGAACGGGTCGAAGCTTATTCCTCCATGCATGAAGAGTTCAAGATTAGGCCACACTTCAAGTAAATTATTCTTGCCTGACACTTCAAGAACTTTATTCATAAGTACAAGGTTCCAAGAAGGAACACCTGAGAAATTTGTCACATCTTCTGTTGCAATAATAGGACTCATCAACTCAATCTTTTTTTCAAAGTCAGCCATTAAGGCTGTGGATCTCTGAGGTATGCGTTTTAACTCTGTCCAAGGTGGGGAGTTTTTTATAAGAATAGCTGACAAATCCCCGTATAAAGTGTTTCCATCTCCAATCTCGTCTATGCTTGTGCTCCCTCCCAGGGTAAGAGATTTTCCGTCAAAAAGTCGCGAATCTGGATTTGAGTTTACATAGCTTGCAAGAAGAGTCTTCATGCCATTATAATGACAATTATTGAGAGACTCATTGGTAACCGGTATAAATTTACTTTTAGAAGAACTTGTACCGCTCGATTTTGCAAACCATTTTACCTTGGTGTTCCAAAGCACATAATCTTCTCCTCTTCTTATTCTGTCTATATATGGTTCAAGTGAGTCGTAATCTCTCAAAGGTACTTTTTTTTGAAATTCTTCAACATTGTTTATCTTTTCGAAATCATGTTCTTTACCGAATAATGTATCTCTACCTGATGCTATTAAGTTTTTAAAACATTCTGTCTGACTTTTCCATGGATTAATTCGTGTCTTATCAAGCTGAGAAAGCCTGATTTTAGATAATTGTCTGAATATAAATGTTGTTAATGACATGTGTTTTTATTCTTGTCCTAATACTTGATGTAAAACCTCAAGTGACTTGACCTCAATGGGAGAACCAATGTGGTGGCTCAAATAGGAAAGCATATCCTTAATAAAAATATATCTTTCCCTACCGTTCAACTTGACAGTATTTAATTCTGCAGGATCAATATTCAAAAGTTTTGCCAGGATTTCAGAACTTCTTCCGGAGAAATCGCCAATTGAGAGAAGAGGATCATATCCACTTTGTTTGCACATTTCAACAATAAACCATGTATGGAAGTTGGAATATCCGTTTTTTAACGTTTCGAGTGTCAATATTGAACTGCGAATAAAATCGTACATCACACGATTTGGCTCAACTTCTCTGACAATCCTGTAGATCAGCTCACTTATAAACATTGCGATGGAACATTTGTTGAGATTATATCTAATATCTTGAAAAGTAAATGCAGGGGAAAATTCTTTAATTGTAGACATAGATCCTTTTCCTCCAGGTACAATCTCTGCATCAATTATATCAAGTGCTTGAAGTTGAGAGATAAAAGCATTTCCCGGTTTTCTTTTTCGGACGATATAACTTTGCCTGCCGTTGAGATTGGAATAACCCTGCAATATCAGTGATGAGTCCTTGTATTTAAGAGTGTGAAGCACTATTATTTGCAGTTTGTCAGGCATTATTTTTTGTATTGATTTAGAAAAGCAGATAATTTTCTTAAAGAGTTTCCTCTGTGGGATATCAAATTTTTTTCTTCTGGAGATAATTCTGCCAGAGTCCTATCATATCCGTCGGGGATAAAGACAGGGTCATAACCAAACCCTCCTGTTCCAGATGGATGTTCTGCAATTTTACCATTAAGTATTCCTTCAAAAAAGAAAGGTTTTCCGTCTACAATAAGTGCAATTATAGTTCTGAATCTTGCTGTTCTGTCAAGTATGCCTTCTATCTCCTTAAGTAATTTGGCCATATTTGCTTTGGAATCATGTTGTTCACCGGCATAACGGGCAGAGTATATTCCGGGAACTCCATTTAAGGCATTGACTTCAAGTCCTGTATCGTCGGCAAAACATGCAATATGGAGCCGTTCCCATATAAATTGTGCCTTTATCAGAGCATTTCCTTTGAGTGTATCGGCTGTCTCTGGAATATCTTCAAACAGATTAAGCTCCCGAGGAGTTTTAAGAAAAAAATTCCTACCCAAAACAGACCGGGCTTCTTCTACCTTGTGAAGATTATTGGTTGCAAATACAATATTCATAAAACAATATTGCATCAAAGATACTAAAACTTTACTTTTGTATACTTTTATAATAAAACCAAAAATGAACAGAATTAAAACACTCTGTATTTTCCTGCTTGTATGTTTAGTTACTTTTCCTGCGTATTCGCAATCAAAATATTTCAAGACAGGCCGAAGCTTGGACGTCCAATTTTCGGTGCTAAAGGAACTTTCGATGTACTATGTTGATAGCGTGGAAATTGATAAACTCATTGAAACGGGGATAAACGCAATGCTCGAATCTCTTGATCCTTACACTGTTTTGATTCCTGCAGAAGATCAGGAGAGTCTTGAACTTATGACTACAGGTTCTTATGGCGGCATAGGAGCATTAATTAGAAAAATTGACAATGGCATTTTGATAGGAGAAGTTTATGAAAATTCGCCTGCAGCTAAGTCAGGGCTTGTAGCTGGAGATATCATTCTTAAGATTGATAATCAGGACATATCGGGTCTTATTGTAGATTCTTGTAGTGCAAGGATGAGGGGAAGACCGGGTTCGCAGGTTGCTTTTCTTGTCAAAAAACTTAGAGGAGGTGACACAGTGGAGGTAAAAGTTATAAGGGATAAGGTTCATTTTCCGGATGTTGCTTATAGCGGATTTGTGAATGACACTACAGGATACATAAGACTTAATGGATTTACTTTTGGAGGTTCGAAAGATTTCCGTCGGGAATTGCTTGAACTCAAGAAAAATTCCGATATGAAAAGATTGATGATTGATATCAGAGGTAATGGAGGCGGATTGCTGGATGAAGCGGTTAATATTGTCTCGTTGTTTGTGCCTAAGGGGACTAAAGTTGTTTCTGCCATAGGAAGAACAAAGCAATCGAGCATGGATTACTATACTAAGGATGAACCTGTTGACACATCTCTGGCTATAATAGTTCTTGTTAATTCCGGTTCTGCATCCTCATCAGAAATTGTTGCAGGAGCTCTTCAGGATCTTGACAGAGCAACGATAGTAGGAACAAGAACATATGGTAAAGGCTTGGTGCAGTCGATAAGAGATGTTGGTTACGGTAACAGAATTAAGCTCACTACAGCTAAATATTACACACCAAGTGGAAGATGTGTTCAGGCAATAGACTATTCACATAGAAACGAGGATGGAAGTGTCGGAAATATTCCTGATTCATTACGCAGACCATTTAAAACACTTAAAGGCAGGACAGTTTATGATGGAGGAGGAATCACGCCTGATGTTATTATCAATCCTCAAACCGTTCCTAGAGCAGTTATGTCACTCATTTTTGCCGAAGTGCTTTCAGATTATTCAATTCTGTACTTTAGGGATCATATCTCGATTGCCGAACCAAAAGATTTTAAACTTACTGATACCGAATATGAAGAATTTATTTCTTATGCTGCTTCACGCAATTTCGATGGGAGGAGTGCTTCAGAAGTGGAATTGGATAGGTTGATAGCTATTTTAAAGGAAGAGTCGATGTACGACGAATTTAAAGACAGAGTTACAGCCCTTGAAGAGAATGTTAAACTTACCAAGGAGGAGATGTTGCGAAGAAACTCAAATATTATAAGGCCTTTTCTAGAGGAGGAGATTGTTAATAGATATTATTATGAAAGAGGTCAGATAGAGAGTGTATTAAGAAACGATTATCAAGTTAAGAAAGCGCTTGAAGTTAAATTGATTAACTGATGTTACTCGATTTGCTTTTGCCAAGGATATGCCCTGTTTGTAGAAGAGTACTTTTAAAGGGGGAGAAACATCTTTGTCTTAAATGCCTTTCCGAGATTCCTTTTACTTATTTTTGGACATGGCCCGGCAATCCTGCTGAAAACAGGTTTTTGGGCAAAGTAGATATAGTCAGGGTAGTATCTTTGTTTTACTATAGAGATGGGAGTCATTACAAAAATATAATTCATCTTTTTAAATACAAAGGCCATCGCAAACTTGGCAAATTTATGGGGGAAATGCTTGGAGAAAAACTTTTGAGCAGTGGTATTTACAAAGACATAGATGTTATAATTCCTGTTCCTTTACATCCCTTTAAACGCTGGAAAAGAGGGTATAACCAGGCAGAGATAATTGCCCTTGCCATTGGAAACGTTATTCGAAAGCCTGTTGATTGCTCTTCACTTGTTAGAAGGCGCTATACTGTTAGCCAAACCAGAAAAAGTGCATCTCAAAGAGAAAAAAATGTTGCCGGAGCTTTCAGAATAAAGTCTCATTCATTATTAAGGGAAAGGCATATATTATTGGTGGATGATGTCTTGACAACGGGAGCTACATTAAGTTCATGCGCTTGTGAGATAATGAAAATAGAGGGGTGTAGGGTATCATTTGCCACATTGGCTTTTGCAGAATAATAACTAAATTTGTAGCTGTAAGCTGAAGTTGTATGCTCGATTTCATTAAGATAGATCTAATTGACATAATTGATATATTTTTGGTGGGTTTATTGATCTATCAAATCTACAAGCTTATCAGGGGCACTGCTGCTCTTAATATTTTCATTGCAATTATTGTTATTTATTTTATATGGCTCATTGTCAAAGCTCTTCATATGGAATTACTCGGGGCGATAATGGGACAGGTTATAGGAGTAGGAGTTATTGCCTTGATTGTACTTTTCCAGCAGGAAATCAGACGTTTTTTGCTAATGATTGGTACGAGGTACATGAATTCTCAGCGTAAACTAAAACTGGCAAATATGCTTTTTGGTGTCAAGGGAAGAAGTGTTTCTCTCAATTTATTAGAGGAAGTAACTCTGGCTTGCAGAAGAATGTCTGAGAATAGAACAGGCGCCCTGATTGTTCTTGCCAACAATTCTTCTCTTGAATTTATTATTGAAACCGGAGACAGGCTTGATGCTATTATTAACAGAAGGCTTATTGAAAACATTTTTTTTAAAAATGCTCCTCTTCATGACGGGGCTATGGTCATTGCCTATGATAAAATAGTTGCTGCAAGATGCACTCTGCCAATATCTGAGAACCCACACATTCTTCCCTCATATGGCATGAGACATAGAGCTGCAGTAGGTGTTACCGAAATTACTGACGCAAGCGTTATTGTAGTTTCTGAAGAAACAGGCGATATATCATTTGTCAACGATGGAGAGATAAGTAAGATGAACAGCATCAACGAGTTGAGACTTGCAATAGAAAACGCTTACAAGTAAATATGGACGAAAGACTTGAACAAAAACTGGGTTTTGATCGTATTCGTTCAATGACTGAATCAAGGTGTTTCACTTCAAAGGCAAGAGAGCGCGCTAACGGCAACCTTTTCAGCATATCTCTTGCAGATATAGAGGAAGAGTTGTCTAAAAGCGACGAGATGAGACTTATTATTATGTTCGAATCCGGTTTTCCGGATTCCGGATATGTAGATACCTATCCTTTTCTTAAGCAGTTAGAGCATCCATCTTATATACTTGATTTAAACTCACTGGTCAGACTTAGAAGTTCACTCGAAACCATAAGACAGATTGTCATTTTTTTTCGGAACGTAAAAGAGGGTAAATATCCAAGATTGAGAAAAATGGCTGATTCTATTGTTTCTTTTCCGGAAGTTAACAGAAGGATTGACGCAATAATAGACAAGTTTGGAGATATTAGAGATAACGCTTCTTCTGAACTTCAATCCATAAGAAAAAGTCTTAAAGACAAAGAGGGACAGATTTCAAGAAGGATACAGGCTATACTTAAGAATGCCCAATCTGAAGGTTTTGTTGAGGAAGATGTGTCAATTTCAGTGAGAGAAGGAAGAGTTCTGATACCTGTATCTGCATCCAACAAAAGGAAAATACCAGGTATTATCTATGATGAATCTGCTTCAGGAAAGACAGCTTTTGTAGAACCTCTTGAGATAGTTGAATTAAATAACCAAGTCAGAGAATTACATTTTGCAGAGCAGAGAGAAATAGTACGAATTCTTACTGAATTTTCCGATTTTCTTCGTCCTTATTTACCGGAATTACTAAAGTCGGCAGAATTTTTGTCTGAAATTGATTTTTTGAGGGCAAAGGGACTTTTGGCTATTCAAATGCAGGCCGGGAAACCAATAATATCTTCAGAACAGTTAGTTGTTCTTAATAAGGGGAGACATCCAATTCTTGAATCAGCATTGAAAAAGGAGGGTAAAGAAATAGTACCACTATCTTTTTCACTAAGCAAGGAAAAACATATACTTCTAATCTCTGGTCCAAATGCGGGAGGGAAATCTGTCTGTCTGAAAACTGTTGGTTTGCTGCAGTATATGTTTCAATGCGGGTTTCTTGTTCCTGCTTCTGAAGTGTCTGAATTTGCGGTATTTAATGAAATTTTTATTGATATAGGAGACGAACAGTCCATTGAGAATGATTTAAGTACATATAGTTCACATCTTAAAAATATGAGAGACATCCTTTTGCATGCAGATAATCACTCACTTGTACTTATAGACGAATTTGGTTCCGGCACCGAACCTGCGGCGGGAGGCGCTATAGCAGAGGCTGTGCTTGCAGAAATTGAAAAGAAGGGTGTATTTGGAGTAATTACAACACACTACAGTAATCTGAAATATTATGCAAGTGGAAGTAAGGGAGTTATCAACGGTGGAATGCAGTTTGACGTACAGAACATAAAACCACTTTTTAAACTGGAGATTGGCACTCCCGGCAGTTCCTTTGCATTTGAGATAGCAAGAAAAATGGGTCTTCCGGAGGAAGTTGTCAAATCGGCTGAAGAGAGAGTTGGTAATGATTTTGTTGACCTTGAAAAGCATCTTAAAAAAATTGCAAAAAATAAAAGGCAGCTGGATGAGAAACTTGCAAGGATAAAAAACACCGACAGAGTTTTAGAAAGTATAACAGATAAATATCAAAAAGAACTGGAGGATATACAGTCTCTTAAAAAATCAATTATCGAAAATGCCAAAAAGGAAGCAGCATCAATAATTGCAGAAGCAAACAAAAAAGTTGAGCAGACTATTAAAGAGATAAAGGAGAGTCAGGCGGAGAAAGAGAAAACTAAAATTCTCAGGAAGGAACTTGTTGAGTTCAAAAATGAGATACAGTCCGAAAATCCTAGTGAGGAAGACATCAGAATTGCGAAAAAAATGGATCAACTTTTGAGAAGGAAAGAAAGACAAGCCGAAAAAAGAGAGGAGAGAAACCGAAAAAACACTGTTTTTATACAAAAAGATCCAATATTGCCGAAAGCAGAATCAGCAGGGTTAAAAATTGGCGATAAAGTCAGGGTTGATGAGGGAGACGTGGTTGGCGAGATTATCAGGATTGAAGGTGAGGAAGTGAGAGTGGCCATAGGAAGCATTATAAGTAGAATTGCAAAGAAACGCCTCAGCAAAATATCCGGCAAAGAATTTGCAAATTTCAACAACAGTTCTGTTAAGAGTTTTGTTGTTGAAGGGAGTTCGATATCAGAAAGAAAATTGAACTTCAAGCCTTCGATCGATGTTAGAGGCCAAAGGGTAGAAGAGGCAATAGACAATGTAACAAGGTTTGTAGACGATGCCCTTATGGTAGGTGTAAATGAAATAACGATTCTTCACGGCAAAGGGAATGGTATTTTGAGAGAGGAACTGAGAAAGTATCTTAAAACAATGGGAGTTGTAGAGAGTCTGAGAGATGAAGATATTCAATTTGGTGGTTCAGGAATCACAATCGTAAAACTTATATAATTTTGTAAAATTAACTCAATAGATATGAAAAAGATTTCGATCATTTTAATGGCAATTGCCTTTTTATTTCTTGCTTCATGTACAGGCAGGGAAAAGGAAATATCCCAAAAAACTCTTTCATTTCTTGATGCTTACTTCAAAACCGACTTTTCTCTTGCAGGAACTTTTTGTACCAATGCCATGGCACTTGAACTCAAGGACAAGTTTAAGAGTATTGATTCGCTTGATCCTGTCATTAAAGAGATGTTGAAAAATCACTCCCGCCTGATACAGACCCAAATACTGGCAGTTGAAAGGTTCAAGAGAGGAGACTCGGCTAGAGTCAGTTATCGTGTGATAATGCCTGAAGGAAAACAATATTTTGACAAATCAATTTCACTTGTTATGGAAGACAAGGAGTGGAGAATATCTAAACTTGGCAAATAGGAGAAAAGGTGCGGCTGTTTGATTCTCATACACATTGCGAATTTTCTCCCGATTCGCGCATAAAGATGAAAGATGCTATCGAAAGAGCTTTTCAGACGGGGCTTAGAGGTATTACATTCACAGACCATCTTGATATTGACACTCCGACTCAGGACAGGAGCTTCATGTTCAATCCTGCGGAGCAACAGGTGGCTATTGACAGTTTGAATAAAAGAGAAGGCATAGAAGTTTTGAAGGGAATTGAAGTCGGACTTCAGCCACACACTCTGGAAAAGGTTGCAGACTATCTGGAGGGGTCGTTTTTTGATCAAGTAATCGTATCTGTCCATTTTGTTGATGGAGTAGACCCATACCACCAACCATATTATGATGGTAAGGATTTGAGAATGGCATATGGGAGATATCTTGACATTATTTTTTACTGTATAACAAAGTACAAAGATTTTGACATTCTAGGTCACTTCGATTATATTGCAAGATATGCACCTTATTGTCAAAAGTCAATGCTTTATGCCGATTTTCCGGTGCAGTTTGATAGAATACTTTCAACACTTGCTTCACAAGGCAAAGCACTAGAAATAAATACGGGGACATACAGAGAAAAAAACGGCAGCAAACCGGTACTTGACTCTTGCGTTTTAAAAAGATTTAAAGAGTTGGGAGGAAAATATGTTTCTCTTGGTTCCGATGCTCACGATCTGGAAAGGATAGGTGAAAATTTTGCCTATTATAGTCACTTGATCAAAGATTGCGGTTTTGAGTATATAACTCATTTCAATAAGAGGGAACCGGAACTCATA
>Ga0208461_1000683_pt1 | contig 32382 bp, 21 predicted proteins | sample AD_JPNTR4_MetaG_FD_184448 | JGI IMG/M metagenome (GOLD analysis project Ga0208461, IMG submission 184448) | Active sludge microbial communities of municipal wastewater-treating anaerobic digesters from Japan - AD_JPNTR4_MetaG (SPAdes) (version 2) | ecosystem: Engineered > Bioreactor > Anaerobic...
ATCGCCCCGAATCCGCCGGCGGTTGGCGTACACCGCCTGTCGTTCCTCTGGCTTGCCCTCCCAGCGACGCCGGCCCCGGTATTTCGGCTCCGACACATAGCTGCGAATCTCCTGCTGCTGCAAATCCCGCATCGTCTCGTTGCTGTGATAGCCTTTGTCCGTGACCACTTCCGCCAGCACCCCGGGCCCCAGGTGTTCGCTCGCTTGCGGATCGCTTTGCACGTGGGCCAGGTTGTTCGCGGTCTCGGACAGCGTCTGCTGAATCGTTGTCGTATCTCCCTGATCGGCCCCTTGCAGCGTCACCGCCAGGACGGCCCCGGTCTCCAGGTCCACGGCGTGCTCGGCCTTATGCGCCAGGTGGGTGCGGCCATCTTTCATCTTGGTGATCTTGGCGTCCGGATCGTTCGGATTCTTCCATTCCTGATTCGACCCTTTCTTCGGCCGCTTGCGGTCGAGCTTGGCCAGATCCTCACGCGTGGGGCTTTCGATCCCGGAGGCCTTGGCCAACTCCTGGAGGAACTCCTCATACTTCTGTCCCGTATCCCGACGCACGATGCTCCGCAAGGCCGCGTTCGCCTCCAGCGTCGTGGCATCAATCCCGATCGTTTTGCCCTTGAGGAGATCGCTCTCGGCCAGCACCTTCAACACCCATTGAAACACCTCACGGTGGGTCTCCAGATCGATCCGGCTGCGAATGACCGACAGGCTCGAATGTTCCGGCGTCCGCTCATCCAACTCGTAGCCCAGGAACGCCCGCAACGCCAAGGAGTCCGCACACCGCCAGGCGATGCCTCGCTCCGAGTCCAGCCCCTCGAAATAGCCGATCAGCAGCATGCGAAAGTACACCCCCGGCGGGATGCTCGGCCGGCCCAGCCTCTTGGCGTAAAACGACTGGCACCGTTCTTCCACGAACCGGTCAAAGCCGTGCTTGGCCAGCACCAGGTTGAGCCGCTGGTAAAAAGGATGCCCCGGCGATCTGACGATCTCGGCCGTGTTGATCCACAGGTTCGGTTGGCGTTCACCCTGGCGTTTGCTCATCGACATGGGATATCCTCCATGACAAGTCGGCCCCATCCTATCAATCCGGATGTCACATGTCAACATAAAAAATACCGAGACAACCGCCTTTTTCAACGGGCTGCTAGGCCTCTCCGTCGAGGGCGAAGAGAACTCTCAGCGATGTCACGCCAGCCTTGAATGTTACAACCCCGCCGATGAAAGGGACGCCTTCTCACATAGATTGGCGCAACTGCGCTCAATGACGGCCTTTGTCTTTCGTCACCTACTCAATGGCGTACTCCACAGGCTTCCTGATACCGACAGCGGTGAACTGTCATCTATCTGCAGGTTGTCCACACAAGCGACAACCGTGTAGCGTCTTGGCAGCCAGCCGTCGCACAACGTCCCTTTGCGAGCATCGGTTGTGATCGACAACAAACCATTTGACGTGATCTCTATGACTTCCTCGCGTTTAACTTCGTAGGCTTTGCTCTGCCAGAAGAAGGTGGCCAGACCAAAGGCGTGGAAGACTCGGATACCGGCGGAGTCCTTCAGGGGTTTGTCGTCGGTCGGGCGGAGCGTGAAGAGAGCGCCGTCGCCGTAGTCCTGGCCGTTCCAGAAGCGGGCGTGGAACGCGACGAAATGCGGCGATTCCACGAGGAAGCCCCAGGGCGGCAGGACCGTGCGACCGCCGATCTCCGAGGCGACTTCCGCGTCGGCAGGTCCGAAGTTGACCGTGACCTTCGTCGCGTCGTCGCCTTGGCCGTAGATCGCCCGCCGGATCGTGCGGTCGGCCGTGAGGTATTCGAACGTCGTGAGCCGCTGGTGGGCGGTGACATAGTTCAGCGGGCCCAGGACTTCGTGCGTGTTCTTGATGAAGATGTCATAAGGGTGGAGCCCCTCGGCCCATCCGTTGTCGCTGCGAGTGTAGACGCTTTGGGCGTTCCCCTTCCGATCAAGACCTGGGCCGGACTGCCAATAGAGATGGTCGGGGAAATTGTGATAGTGCAGTGGCCGGGCACAAAGGACGTGGTGTGCGACGTACTCGCCTGCCTCTTCGGTCTTGTAGCCGTACTTTCCGTAGGCGACCTGACAATCGTGGTAGACCATCTCGAAGAATGGGATCACCTGGGCGTCTAATTCCTCGGGCTTGAGCTGATGGTAATAACGACCACTGACGCCGACCAAACCCTCGAAAAAATCGCTGTGCGGCAAAGCCCACTCCCGGCCGCACTCGCTGCCGAAGATGCCGAAGATGTTCCGCGAATAGTCGCTCAGGCGGATCTTCCAGGCAATGTCCTCGTTGCGGCCGATCGGATGGCTTGGGTCGTGGCATTCGCGCGGCCCCACCGCGTAGGTCGTGTCGATGAAATAACTCCACGGCTTGAACAGGTCGCGGATGGCCGGGAGGTTCTGGACCCGCTGGGCCAATTCCAACTGCTTGGGAGCGCAGACCATGTAGGCCCGCCCGCCGTTCCAGCGACCGCCCACGATCAGCGAGCCGTCGGGCTTCTTTTCGATAAAGTTCGGGTCCCAGCTCCTGGCGTCGCGGTACATGTCCTGCACATTGTCGTGCAGACAACCGACGTAATCGAGCTTCTGGATCCGTTCGACGGCGTTCGCCAGGGCCGCGTTGCCGCCGCACTCGGGATTGGCCGGCAGATTGTCCGGATGACGGACGTCGTAGCCCCCTTCCGTCCAGCCACCGATCATGAACAGACAGCGGTCGATCTGCAAGTCGTTCTTCAGGTGCTCCGCAATGCGGGCGGCCTCGTCGAACGTCCAGCGGACCTTCACCGACTCCTCTGCGGTGCTCTCCTCGTTCATTCGACGTGCCAGGCACGTCCAGAGCTTGGCGTTCGACGCCCCGAACATCCTCGCCAGATGCGGAGTCCGTTCCGCTTTCTCCTTCAGCGATACCGCCCAACCCTTCTTGTTCGCATACTCCCGATACGCGGCTGCGATCGTATTCCAGTCGCCCTTGCCCAGCGGCGTCAACCGTACGGACCGGGCCGGGCCGCGAAGCTCGAAGCTTGTCACGAGCTTCGGCCCGCCGGACACGGTTCGCTCGATCTCCGGAAAGACGTACGCATCATCCCAGGTCGCGATCAGCACCGAACCGTCTTTGACAAAGCCGAGCATGTTCATGTGGCAGCCCTCGTACTCCGACGTGCCGAACACGCGTTTGAAGGGCCTCTCGCTCCGGGCCGGGATCAGCAGTCCCTCCCGGCTGGGCACGATCGCATAGCCGTCGCCCCCAATGGTCAGGGCGTCGCCCAGAGCCCGGATCGTCTGGCCCGCGGGTTTCTCGTAGCGAAGTTCCAGCGTCCCGCCAGATGCGTCAAGCAAGAAGACCACCGCTCCGCCGGCTCCGACTTTTAGACGGATCGAGTTCTCATCGCTTGAGGTTCGCGTCAGGCCGCCCTGCAGCCAGGCAGGATCGCATGCCTTGGCCATCCCCTCTGAGGGCCATCGCACGCCGGAGCGTCGGTCCAGGAGCGTCCAGCCGCCCGTCTCCTCATCGACTTCGACGGTGATCCGATCGTTCGAAATCCGGGCCGCGTCGGCTCTGGCAGCCATTCCAGGCGCAAGGACGAACGACACAAACACAAGGAACGCGAAGAACAGACGTGCCATAGAACGCACCTCCAATCACAGATCAACATCAGACGCCTCGACCTTGCCTCAGAGTAACCCGTGCGTCGCTCGTTCGCAAGCGATCGCTACAGCGGATTGCGTCTCATGCGGAACCTCGTCCACGCAGTCAGCGACAAACCCACCACCACGTGGATCATGGCTGTCAGGAGTATCCATGCGGTGGCATCGAGAACGCTGCTCAAACCGCCCTGCGTCCACTCGTAATCGTGGAGATTCTCCCCGTGGGCGGTCGCGGAGGCGACAACGCCCGCCTGGATGAACGGGTTCATGTCCAGGTACGGCTCGATCCAGTCGCTGTCCCCATGGCCAATCCCCACCGTCACGATGGCTGCTATCAGCGGAATGATCGCCCACAAGGTGGCAGCCAGGCCCATGTTCGTAATTACCGCGGTGGTTGTATGTTTGAAACGCTGGCTGAAATACAAACCGGTACTCGAGAGGAAGACCAGAACCCAAGCTGCGATCAGGCCAAACTGGAGAATTGCCGCCGGATGAACATACCCGACGATGGAGAACACCACGACGTGCGTAAACAGCAGTCCCCAAACAGGCGAACAGCGACGGACTATACCCCCAAATTTACCAGCGAGAATCTCCCACTCGCGGATGGAGGTAGTCAACAGAAGAGACCAAGTCTGCGCTTCCTTCTCCGATGCGATGCACGTCGCCGGAAGCACTGCAGTGTAGAGCATCCCGACTGCGAAGAAGACAATCATATAGGCCGACTGAATCTCACCGTCTTTGAGACAACCTTCGCGATGACACATCCCATAGGTCAGCCCGACCAAAACAATAGTGACCACTGCTCCTACGAGGTTCGTCGTCCGGCGTCTACCCAACAGCGGGATGCGGCACTCTTTCCACAACACCGGTGGTCCCTTCACCCGCACAACCCGCCCCTCGGCCATGTTCTTCTCGGGATTTGACAAATCCCGGCCCGACCACAGCCCGATCAAACCCATCGCCTGACGCAGGGCCGCCTTGCGGACCAGCAATGTCGACAACAGCAGCAGCAATCCGGAGGCCCCCAGCATCGCGCCGCAATGGATCGGCCATGAAACCACGCCCCACACGCGGACGCCCTGCATCGCCACCGTGGACTCGGACAGGATCAGATAGGGGTTCACCAGCGATAGGCCCCGCCAGAACGCCGCCGGCGGCTCGTGTGGGTAATAGGCCAGGAATGCCGCCCCCAACGGAACCAATAGGAACAACAGGCCCAGCGTCACAATCGTCGTGAGGATCACCGTGTACGCCCGACGAGTGAAGATCGAAAAGAACAGGCTCAGGGACCCGACGAACATCGCGGTCGTCAACGTCACGCACAGGCCGCAGGCAAGAAAATCCCCCGGCACACCGCCGAACACACGAACGACCGCCAGCGGAGGCAGCGAAATCGCCAACAGCAGGACCAGTTGCAGCAACCGGCTGAGCAGCTTTCCGATGACGATCTGGAAGCTGCCGATGGGAGTGGTCATCAACACGCCGAGCGTGCGGTGGTAAATCTCGTCGCTGATCGACGTGCTGAGCATGACGACCGCGATCACTTGCGCCGTGAGGAATTCGAACCACAGAATGGTGCTGACGATGGCCTGGCCCGCGACGGCCATGCGCGAGCTCTGGTAGGCGGACGTGCTCTGATACGGCACTGTCTCCGCCCAGACGATCGCCAGAAAGAACGCGAAGAACCCGACGTAGAAGAAACGCAGGACGTAATTCCGCCGCCGTCGGCTGGAGACTCGCATCTCCTTGTCAAAAATCGGGCCGGTCAACCAGCCCAACGTCAAAAGATGAACGATTCGGTTCAAGACGACAACGTTCATAAGATCCCTTCGCGGTCAAACGACCCCGCAAAGTATAGTTGCGACTCCGATCGCACACAAGCCAGCGGAAACCGGCGCGGGCCCAATCCTGCCGCTGGTTTCTCCGTCACGGGGCCATCCAGGCATCAAGATTCGTTCTGACGAAGTCATCATCCGTCAAATGCGGATACCGACGAATGATCTGGTCGATTCTCTCGATCTGGCCGGGACTGAGTCGCTCGGTCGGGTCAAGGACACCGATGTGCTGGAGCAGACTCTGGCGTTTCAGGACGTGCGAGATTCCGGGGATGCAACCCGCGAAGGCGTTGTCGGCGTCAAAGATCGCCTTGTTGGCGAAGGTCATCTGCGAGGCCAGGGTCAAAAGATCCAGGGGGACCGGACCGCGCGTTCGGCGGATGTCCTTGATCGCAGCCAAATGCTCGACCGCGCGCTTCGTCCAGCAGGCCCATTGGCCCAGTAACCCGCCGACGATGTACAACGGGACTTCGCCCTCTCGGGTCCGAAAAGTGAACCGCGTCAGAAGGTCAATCAGAATATTGTCGTCGTTGCCTGTATAAAGAGCGATAGTGCCGGCCCGGCCCGACTGAGCCACCGCCTCCAAGACGTCCAGCGTCTGGTAGCGGTTGAACGGGGCGATTTTGATTGCGCAGACGTTCGGGATTTCCACGAACCGGGACCAGAATTCCTTGGGCAAGACCATGCCGCTGATCGTACTCTGTAGGTAGAAACCCATGATCGGGATCACTTCGGCGACCTGTTTGGCGTGCTCGATCAGGTCCTCGATCGATTTGTTACGCAAGGCGGTCAGCGAGAGCAAACCCAGGTGATAGCCCAGATCGGCCGCGAGCTTTGCCTCGCGCACAGCCTGGGCGGTATTGCCCACGATTCCTGCGATCAGAATCGGCAGCTCGATCCCATGCCTGGCGACCGCCTCCAGTGCAGTCGCGACCGCCAGTTCGAGCACAGGCTGATACAGGCCCACCTTCGCCTCGTGAATCGCAAACTGTGTCGTGTGTACGCCGACAGCCAGCCCCCCTGCTCCCGCCGCCAGGTAGTAGCGAGTGAGGGCCTTCTGACACCTCTCATCCAACTGTTTCGCAGGAGTTAAGGCCAAGGGATGGGCCGGGATGACGCACCCTTCCCGAAGTTTCTCGAAAATATTTGGCCCGACCATGGCAAACCCTTTCAAAACCGGCCGTCGCGGACGTTGTACTTCGTGGGCTTGTTCAACACGGGTTTTCCGGCGGCCACCCATGTTACGACGGCCTGAACCATCTCGTCGAGCTTCATCGCAGGCGAGCCAAATCGCTCGATGCATTTCGAGGAGTTCGAGAGGAGAGCGGTCGGCGCTTCGTGCGAAGTGAAACTCGGTTCCCTGCCCACCAATCGGCCGATTCGCTGCGCCAGGTCGCGGACGCTGAGCGTCTCGGGGCCGGTGACATTCAGGATCGTCGGCGGCGTTTCGGCCAGGCTCAAGGCTCGAACGATGTAGTTGTTCGCATCGCCCTGCCAGACCAGATTGACCGAACCCATGGTCACGTCGATCGGTTCGCCGTGGAGGATTTTAATCGTCAGATCGACAAGGATACCGTAGCGTGGCTCGTTGGCATAGTTAAGGCGGATCAGCGTCAGGGGCGTGCCGAAACGGCCGGAAAAGTACTGAAAGATCCGCTCGCGGGCCAGGCATGATTGGGCATATTCTCCTACTGGTGTTGGAGCGTCTGACTCGGTCGCCCCGCCGCTTACCGGATCGACGAATGGGTACACGTTGCCGGTCGAGAGGGCCACGATACGCGAGCGGCAGTACCGCCGGGCGACAAGCGCCGGCACGTAGGCATTCATCGCCCAGGTCAACGGCTGATTGCCCGACGCACCGAACTTCATCCCGGCCAGGAACAGGACATTCTGCGCTTCCGGCAGGCCTGCGTAGACAGACTCGTCGAGCAGGTCGGCCTCGACAATCTCGATGCCCTGTTCCGCGATCCGCTCGCGAAGGGCCCTGTCCCCAAACCGAGAAACCGCATAGACGGTCTTCTGCGGAGCCGCCTTCTTGACCATCATTGCCAGCGTGGGCCCCATCTTGCCGCCGGCCCCGAGGACCGCGACGTCCCCTGGTGTCTCGGCAAGCAGCTGGCGTGTGGCGGGGACCGGCTCGCTAAGCCAGTCCTCCAGTCCTCGTTCATCAAGTTTCGATGCATCGATCATCATCAGTCTCCCGGACCCTATCCACCGCTTCATCTACTGCAAGCCGGGGAAAATGTCAAGCGAGGAGGCGACATTGACAAAGTCGGCCGCCCCTCTCATAATCTTCGCATTGTCGCAGAAACGATCGACAAACGACCCTTCAGGAGGTCCGCCATGGCGCATACGACCGTCCCGCCGATCCCGGCCATCATCCTACTGCTCGCGTCTGCCTCGTGGTCTGCGGTCGCGACGCCGGACTTCTCTCCCAAACCTCAGGAACGCCAGTTGCCCAAAGTGATGCGATCCGAGATGACGGAACTGCCCTGCGTCACGGTGGGCCGGAGCAACGCCGACTTCACTGGCCAGGACAATCGCATCCTCCAGGCGGCGATGGACTACGTCGCCCATCTCGGCGGCGGCATCGTTGAAATCGGCGAAGGCGAGTACCTAATGCACGACTCCCTGCACCTTCGTTCAAATGTGACCGTGCGTGGGGTCAAAGGCAGGACCATCCTGCGAAAAGCCAGCAGTTCCCTTTCGGCGCTGGCCCTCGACGGCGACTTCGGCGAGGAACAGATCACCGTGGTCGATCCCAACGGCTTCGCGGTGGGTTGCGGCGTGGCGATCTGGGACAAAGGGGCCGGCGGCTTCCACACGACAGTCGCCCGCATCATCGGCCGAAACGGTAACACCTTCGCCATCGACAAACCCCTGATGGCTGACTGCATGGTGCACAACGAGGCCAAAGCCGCCACGGTTTTCCCGGTCGTCAGCGGCTATGATGTCGAAGGCGTGCGGATCGAGAACCTCGTCATCGATGGCAACCGGGAGGCGAACATCCCGCTCAACGGCTGTCGCGGCGGCGGCATCTTCCTCTATCGGGCTTTCGGCACAACCATCAAGGGCTGTCTCGTGCGGAACTACAACGGCGACGGCATCAGCTTCCAGCAATCCAACGACGTCACCGTCGAAGACTGCGTGTCGGAGGACAATGCGGCCCTGGGCCTTCATCCCGGCAGCGGCTCGCAGCGACCGACGATTCGTCGCTGTGTTGCCCGCCGCAACGGGACGGACGGCCTGTTCCTCTGCTGGCGGGTCCGCCACGGCCTCTTCGAGGACAATCTCCTCGAAGAGAACGGTCAGTTCGGCATCTCCATTGGGCACAAGGACTCCGACAACCTGTTCCGTCGCAACACGTCTCGACAGAACAAGCAGAGCGGCCTGTTCTTCCGTAACGAAACCCTGGGTATGGCCCCCCACCGCAACCGCTTCGAGAGGAACATCATCGAGGATAATGGCGGCCCCGAGATCCGCATCCGTGGCGAGGTCAACGATCTGACGTTCATCAGGAATACGATCCGGGACGCAAGGGAAGAATCGTCCGTCGGAATTCTGATGGAGGAGCGAGTCGGACCGGTACACTTGGAAAACAACACGATCCAGACGAAGCAGCAAATTAACGACAAGCGGATATCGGGCCGCAATTGAGGAGAAGAACATGGGATCGGTCAATCGCAGAACGTTCTTGAAGGGATCGTTGGGCACGGCCGCGATGGTCGCGGCGCTGCCGCAGCGGCAGAGCCGGGCCGCCGGGGAGAAGGTCGTCATCGGCCTGATGGGCGCGGGAGGCCGGGGCAGGCAACTGGCACAGATGTTCGCCGCGAGGCCCGACGTCGAGATCGCCTGGATCTGCGACCCTGACAGCAGGCGTCTGGGGCCTGCGAAGCAGGCTGTCGAGAAGGCCCAGGGCAAAGCCCCGCAGACGGCGCAGGACTTTCGACGAATCCTCGACGACAAGAGCGTCGACGCCATGGTCAATGCGACGCCTGATCACTGGCATGCGCTAGGTACGGTTCTCGCCTGCCAGGCGGGCAAGGACGTCTACGTCGAAAAGCCGCTGGCCCACAACGTCTGGGAGGGTCGCAAGATGATCGAGGCTGCCCACAAGTACAAGCGGGTCGTCCAAGTCGGCATGCAAACGCGAAGCGCGCCCTATGCACGCGAGGCGGTCGAGCAGATCCAAAGCGGCAAGCTGGGCGACGTGCACATGATCCGAGTCTTCAACATGATGGAGCACACGCCGCGAAAGCCGGGAACGGAGCAGCCGGTGCCGGAAGGGTTCGACTACGACCTCTGGTGTGGGCCCGCGCCGAAACTACCGTACAACCCGAGCCAATGGTGGCTCAACCAGTGGGAATTCAGTTGCGGCCCAATCGCCGGCGACGCGATCCACCAACTGGACTTCGCGCGCATGCTCTTCGGCGACAAACCCTATCCCGACACGATCTCCTACACCGGCGGCGTCAAGGCCCTTCGCGACGGTCGAACAATCCCGGACACGCAGATCGCCCTCTACGAGTATGGCGACTTCACGCTGGTCTTCGAGGCCGCCCTCTGGACGCCCTACATGAAGAAGATCGCCACCGCCATCCGCGACGGGGACCAGTTCCCCGACTGGCCGTTCTGCGCCACGAGGATCGAGGTCCTCGGAACCAAGGGCTTCATGTACCTGGGCCGCCACGGCGGCGGCTGGCAAATTTTCGACGCCGACGACAAGGTGATCGAATTCCGCCACGGCCGCCAGGGCGACAAGTGGCACCAAGACAACTTCATCGAGTGCATTCGCACGCGAGTCAAACCCAACGCCGACGTGGAACAAGGCCACTATTCCGCCCTGCTGTGCCACATGGCCAACATCTCAGGTCTCCTCGGCAATCAGAAGCTCCGCCTCGATCCGAAGACCGAGACTTTCGTTGATGCTCCGGATGCCAACAAACACCTGAAACGAACCTATCGTGAGCCTTGGGTGATCCCCGACGAGATTTAGGCACGAAATCCAAAATTCGGATTTGCGCATTTCAGTTTCGCGCTTCGTTCTGCTTCCTGGCCTCTTCCAGGACCGCGGCGAGTTCGACTTTGGCGCCGTTCTGTGTTTTGGACACATCCGCCGCACTCATGAAGGCGAAGATCTCCAGCGTCTCTTCAGGAGAAACTGGGACCTTGCCGGTCTTAAAGAACTTCACGATCTCATCGACGAGATGGCCATAGCCCTCATACCCCCCGCTGCGGGCGATGCCCTTGGTGCCGTAGACGAACGCACCATAATCGGCTTTGCCGGCCTTGATGCCGCGGAAGGTGCCGATCCGCCCGTCCTTCCAGACGCCGATGACGACTTCATGCTTGTCGGTCTGAGCACGCTGGACCGTCTGGCAACCCGGTCCCATGATCGTAAAGAGGATCTCCACACCGTGAACGCCATACCAATAGAGGTCCGGATGGTGCTCCTCCAAACTGCACGGGCTGAACGCATCGCAGCCCATCACCTCGCCGACGGCTTCGTTGTTCCTCATTCCCGCGATCCCGGGCCCGAACCGCAGCGACGAACTCGACCAGCACGGAACATTCGCTTCCTTCGCCAGCCGGAAGATCTCGATGGCGTCGGGCAGGTTGCCCGCGACCGGTTTGTCGATGAAGACGGGTTTCCTGGCGGCGATCACAGGCCGGACCTGCGCCAGGTGCGGCCGACCGTCCACGCTCTCCAGCAGGATGCCATCGACCTTCTGCACCAGTTCTTCGATGCTGCCGACGATCTCGACGCCGAACTTCTCTCGCAGTTCCTTGGTGTACCCTTCGACCCGACCGGCCGAGGACTTGATATCCGGTGAACCACCGGGGAAACCCGCGACGACCTTGCAACCGGTGTTCTTGGCGGGGTCGTTGATCAGGCTCGTGAAAGCGGGAACATGGGACGTATCCATCCCGATGATGCCAATGCGAAAGACAGAACTTTCCCCCGCCCAGAGCGACGAACCGATCAGGCACACAATCAGGGCGATCAATAGACTCGTGCGGAACATCGTGTCACCTCCATTCGATTCCACAGAACAGGCCAACGCCCGCGATGGACGCGGCCACCGAACGGCGGTAGTATACCCGAGGTCGACCGCATGCCGCCAGCGTGTATTGTGCGTCATCTTGCCGATGACGAAGACGGAGATTCATATGAGTACATCGAGAGGTCTTCAGCGTGGTTCAATCCTCCTGGTTCTGCTCGCGGGCGGCGTCGGTCTCTGCGAACAACCACCCGGTGTCGTCATCAACCATATCCCGGCTCAGTCACAGGTGTACGTCGGGTCGCCGGGGATTGCGGTCCTGCCCAACGGCGACTACCTCGCCAAACACGACGAATTCGGCCCCAAATCCACCGAGCACGGCGACGCGATCAGTCCCGTTTTTCGTTCCAGCGACCGCGGGCAGTCATGGCGTCGCGTTGCGACCGTCCATGGAATGTACTGGGCCAGCATCTTCGTACATCAAGGCGACGCTTACCTGATGGGGACCAGCAGGAATCACGGCGTAACGGTGATCCGCCGTTCGCGAGATGGCGGCATCACCTGGACCGAGGCCAAGGACAAACACACGGGCATCCTGCTCGATGACGCGAAGTACCACTGCGCCCCGGTTCCCATCGTGGTTCACAACGGTCGAATCTGGCGAGCCATGGAAGACGTGATGGGTCCCGGCGGCTGGGGCACGCACTTCCGGTCCTTCATGATGTCCGCGTCGATCGACTCGGATCTGCTCGATGCAAGCAATTGGGTATCGAGCAATCGACTGGGACGCGATCCGACCTGGCTGGGCGGTCAGTTCCGCGGCTGGCTGGAGGGCAACGCTGTCGTGACGCCAGAGGGACACATCGTGAACATCCTTCGTGTGGACTACCGACCCGAAGGTGGCAAAGCCGCGATCATCGAAATCAGCGATGACGGCCAGACCGCGACATTCGACCCCAACACCGGCTTCGTCGATTTCCCCGGCGGAGCCAAGAAGTTCACGATCCGCTTCGACCCGATGTCGCAGATGTACTGGACGCTCTCGAACCCCGTCCTGCCGCAGCACAAGGATCCCGATCCAAGTCGGGTCCGCAACGCCCTGGCTCTCATGCGGTCGCCCAATCTGCGGCGTTGGGAGATCCGCTGTATTCTCCTGTACCATCCCGACGTGGACAAGCACGGGTTTCAGTACGTAGACTGGCTATTCGAGGACCGCGACATCATCGCGGCCTCACGGACTGCGTATGGCCAAGGCGAAGAAGCAGCCCACCGGCAACACGACGCCAACTATCTCACATTTCACCGCTTTGCGAACTTTCGGGAGCTAACCATGGACGATTCAGCACCCGGGGCTATCATGGGCAATCACTAGGTCGGACGGCCCTGCAAGGTTTGCGGTTGCGCCCTTGTCGAAAGCCGATCCGGGAAACACCCACATTCATCAAGTTTGGGAGCACACCATGGCGACAGTGACAAGAACTACAATTCTCGCAGCAACCTTCCTGGCCGGGTTGGTTCTCTTTGTCCCTCCAACCGCGGCGGACATAAAGACAGCGCAGCTCGCGATCAAGGCCGATCAGCCGGGAGCAACTATCAACCGCCACATTTATGGCCATTTCGCCGAACACCTGGGCAGTTGCATCTACGGCGGCATTTGGGTAGGCGAGGACAGTGACATCCCCAACACACGAGGCATACGCAACGACGTTGTGCAAGCCCTCAAACAAATCCAGGTCCCCAACGTCCGCTGGCCGGGAGGATGCTTTGCCGACGAGTACCACTGGAAGGACGGGATCGGCCCCCGCGAACAGCGTCCCACCATGGTTAACACGCATTGGGGCGGCGTCACCGAAAACAACCACTTCGGCACACACGAATTCTTCGACCTGTGCGAGCAACTTGGCTGCGAACCCTACATTTGCGGCAACCTCGGCAGCGGTACCGTCGAAGAGATGGCCGACTGGATCGAGTACATAACCTTTGACGGCAAGAGTCCCATGGCCGACCTGCGTCGCAAGAACGGCCGCGACAAGCCTTGGAAACTGACCTACTTCGCCGTCGGCAACGAAAACTGGGGTTGCGGCGGCAATATGAAGCCGGAGTACTATGCCGATCAGTACCGTCGCTATCAGACCTACGTGAAGAATTTCAGCGGTAACCGAATTTTCAAGGTCGCCTGCGGTCCCAACGGCGCCGACTACCGATGGACCGAGGTCCTGATGAAAGAGCTTGCCGACGGGCGGAGACCGATGATGCAAGGCCTGGCACCGCACTACTACTGCGGCACCGGTCGCGCCAGCCGCTCAGCCACCCAGTTCACCGAAATCGACTGGTTCTGGAATCTCCGTGGGGCGCTGCGGATCGAAGAGATCCTCATCGGACACGAGAAGATCATGGACAAGTACGATCCCCAAAAGCGCGTCGCGATCATGTTCGACGAATGGGGCGCCTGGCATGCGGTCGAGCCGGGAACCAATCCAGGTTTCCTCTATCAGCAGAACTCCCTCCGCGACGCGATGGTCGCGGCCTTGACGTTGAACATCTTCAACAATCATTGCGACCGCGTGAAAATGGCCAATATTGCGCAGATGGTCAACGTCCTGCAGGCGATGATCCTGACCGACGGGGCCAAGATGGTCCTGACACCCACTTACTATGTGTACTTCCTGTACACGGTACATCACGACGCAACCCTGCTGCCGACGGAGCTGGTCGCGCCCCAGTACGCATTCGAAGGTCAGGAAGACAAGCTGCCAGCGATGAACGTTTCGGTCTCGCGCGATAAGGCGGGCAAAATCCACGTATCGTTGGTGAACATCGATCCGCACAACGCAGTCGAAGTCACGACCCAGCTCTCCGGCGCCAAAGCAAAGAAAATCAGCGGCAAGATCCTGACGGCGCCCGAGATCAACTCTCACAACACGTTTGACAAGCCGACCGTCGTCGAACCCACGGCCTTCACCGACGCCCAGGCCACGGAGTCCGGATTCTCCGTCAAACTGCCGGCCAAATCGATCGTCGTGCTGGAGATCGAAGGGTAAGACTCCCTCACGAGAGGCAGGCGGGTAAACAAGCCGGCGTCATACCGATGGCATAAAAGGCAAGAGCCGAGAGGACGCAGATGACGCGTCCTCTCGGCTCTTCATTATTATTCATGCAGAACGGGGGCTCGTTCGTGAACTCAGTTCGCGAGGAAGCCCAGACGAATGTTGTCGATGAAAATCACGTCGATGTCGTCGCCCTGTTGGTCCGACTTCGTTCCATTGCCCACTCCGACGGTCAACGACTTGACTTTCGTGAGGTCCACGCCGGCCGCAGCAATATCCGCCAACGGGATGTCCCAGGAACGCCAGGCACTGGTTTGTATGACGTAGCCCGGGAGGGTGAATGTCCCTTCGTTGGCGGTTTCGTCCACCACCTTGATGTACAAAGGTTGTTCCGTATTGCAACCGTACTTATCGGTCGCTTCTTTTTTCGGATCGACGTAGTAGCCGCAGAACATCAGGGACAGGTGGTGGGCCCCGCCAGCCGTCCAGTCCTGTGCCGTGGCGAACGTGTAGGTGGCATCCGTCGTGTAGGGATCGAACTGGTTCTGGGCTTCCAGACGCAGGGCTTTGTAGCCTTGGCCAACCGTGGCGGGCTCGAGGAAGGTGTAATCGAAGCCGCCGATATTGTCGACCCAGGCAGCGGAAATCCCGGCGTTATCGGCATAACCCTCGAAATTATCGATGACGAAACTCGGCTCTGGGACGAAATCGGAGACCGCGGACACATCGTCCCAAGTGCACTTGAAACCGTCCGGCTCCCCGTCGCCCTGCTCATTCTGGGCGAAGATACCGCAGAGGCCTTCGGTGAAAACCTTTTCCGCCTTGTTCGCATCTTCCCACGGGTCTTTGGCATCGGTATCGACGAATGAGACCTGAGCCAGCAACGCCCCGCCCTTGGACTCATAGAGACGTCCCGTCACGGTCACCGGGCCCGCTCCGACCACCTCCAACTGTGCGTAGAAGCTTCTGGCGCCCAACACGGTGGGGATGGAAGCCGCGACGTTCTTATCCATCACATTCTGGTTCATTTTGACCTTCTCGATGTTGATCGCCACATTGGCCGGTCCGTTGCTGTAATCCACGTGCAGAATGTAGCCGTCCGCCACAAAGCCGGGGGCCACGCCGGTGAGTTTTCCGTCCTTGTCGATAAAATAGCTCGCGCGAGCAATCAGGCCATAGTAGCAGTAGCGGCTGTCGCCCGCCACATTTACCGTAGCGTTCACTTGGACATCTTTGAACTTCTCGCTGCTGCCAAAGCCCGCCGCAAAGGCCGACCCACCCTTGGACACGGCGGTGGTTTCCGTGAAGGTAAGATAGGGATTCCCCCCTTCGCCCACTTCGATAGTCTGTTTGAAGGTGCCCGTCACCTGGGGGAAAGACACAAATGTCCATTGCAGACCGAACTGGCCGCCGTCGAAGGAATCCGTCCAGTTCCCGTAGCCGATGGAAACCATCGCCGCCATGATCGCTAACACCTGCGTCGCTTTCACTCGTGCGTTCATGGAATCTCCTCTCAAAAGATGACTTCTTTTTTGTTGAATACACTGCGGGGACAGCCCTCCTGCCCCGTTGCTGCCATCTTGAATCGATAGATTTGCACAGACCGTCCTCCTGTCCTTGATCCCAAAGACCATCTCTATTTTATCGGCGATACCGGGAAGGAGGCAACATAAATTCCCACTATGGCAGCACGGAAATTGGCGAATCGTTCGCCCAAAGACGCCACCCCAACGGGGCCTTGGCTATTTGTCCGAAAGCCAGGATGGACCGAACTTCGTATCCACCTTCAGCGGAACATCGAACCGGATGGCGTTGACCATTTCCTCGGCGATCCATTTGGCGTGCTGTTCGACCTCAGCCGCCGAGGTCTCGAAAACCAATTCATCATGGACCTGGAGCAACATACGAAGAGCGAGATTCTCCGCCTGGATCCGACGGTGAACACGAATCATCGCGACTTTGATCAGGTCGGCGGCCGAACCCTGAATGACCGTGTTGACAGCCAACCGCTCGGCTTGGGCTCGTCGGCCGGGGTTGGTACTGCGAAGGTCGGAGATCCTGCGCCGCCGACCGAGAATCGTTTCGGCGTAGCCCTTGCGTTTAGCCTTATCGATACACTCCTCGATGAAGACACGGATCGAGCCATAGCGTGCGAAATACTGGTCGATGAACTGGCGGGCCTCCGCGGTGGTCATCCCAATGTTGCGGGCCAGCCCCAAGGCTCCTTGTCCATAAATGATCCCGAAGTTCACAGTCTTGCAACGGGACCGCTGCTCGCTGGTCACCTGTTCCAAGGGAACGCCGTAGATCTGCGAAGCCACGAACCGATGGATGTCCTGATCAGCCGCGAAGGCCGCACGCAAAGCTTCGTCTTTCGAGAAATGCGCCAGAAGCCGCAATTCAATTTGACTGTAGTCGGCGCTGAGGATCACGTCGCCGGGGTTTTGGGGAATGAATGCGCCGCGAATTCTGCGCCCGAGTTCCGTGCGGATAGGGATGTTCTGAAGATTAGGATTGCTTGAAGACAATCGGCCCGTTGCGGTCACCGTTTGGTTGAAGGAAGTATGGACCCGCCCGGTCCTGGGGTGCACAAGGACCCCCAGCGCGTCGACGTACGTGTTCTTGAGCTTTCCCAGACTGCGGTACTCCAACACCATCCCCGGTAGTAGACTCTGGTCCGAGAGCTGCTCAAGAACCTCCGCATCCGTACTGCGGGCCGCTTTCCCCAGACGGGGCGCTTGCAACTTGAGCTTGTCGAACAGCACCTCCGCAAGTTGTTTTGGCGAATCGACGTTAAAGACCATGCCCGCCTCGCGGTAGATTTGTTCGGCCACATGATTCAGAGCCTGCTCGAGTTCATCCGACATCTGTCGCAACAGAGCCGTGTTGATCGAGATCCCGGTGTACTCCATGTCCGCCAGAACCTCGACCAGCGGCATCTCGACCTCGTGGAAGAGCCTGTCGAGTGAGGGTTGGCGTTCCAGACGATCCTTGAGGCACAGGTAGAGTTGATACGTGATGTCCGCGTCTTCCGCGGAATACTCGGCCGCCGCAGATAGGTCCACCAAGTCGAATGTAAGTTGATTTTTGCCTTTGCCCAAAAGTGAAACGATCGGGATACACTCGTAATTGAGCAAGTCAAGCGCCAGGCTGTCCATGGAGTGCGACAGACGCTCCGGGTCGAGGACATACGAAGCGACCATGGTATCGAAATACACGCCGCGGACTGGCATGCGGGCGTTTCGAAGTACGAGCATGTCGTACTTGAGATTTTGGCCAATCTTGCGGACGGATTCATCGGCCAGGAGGGGTCCGAGTTCCCTTCGGATCATCTCGATGTCCAAATGCGACGACCCAAGTGGCCCTCGCACAGGCAGATAAAACGCCCTTCCCGGCTGCCAACAGAAGCTCAGGCCCACTAGTTCCGCCCGCATGGCGTTGACGGACGTCGTCTCGGTATCGACGGAGATGAGTTTCTGTTTTCGCAGCTCGCAGACAAAGTTTGAGAACTTTTCGGTAGTGTCCACAAGCGTGTATTCATGCGGCACTGTGGCGGAGGACGCCCGGACGGAATAATCCCTTGCAGGTGGGGATGCTCCGGACGACGCCGTCCTCGCGGAGTTTGTGGAAGTCTCCGAGACCGTTGCGTCCCGGTTCGGTCCGTTGGAGAGGTTCAGTTGCTCCAGCAGACGGTTGAACCCCAATTCGTTATAGATCCGACTCAACCGTTCCTTGTCGGGTCCTTTGAATGCCAGATCCTCGTAGTCAAATTTTATGGGCACGTCGCAATTGAGCGTAACCAGGCTGCGGCTGAGATACGCTTGCTCTCGGTAGTTCCGAAGGTTCTCGCCCCGCTTGCCCTTGATCTCCTCGGCGTGGGCGTAGAGGTTGTCGAGGTCGCCATATTGGCGAATCAGCTCGCGGGCGGTCTTCTCTCCGATCAGCGGCACACCGGGAACATTGTCGATCGCGTCGCCCTCCAGGGCCAGACAGTCGATGATCTGTTTGGGATCGATGCCCATTTTTTGTTTCATCGTCTGGCTATCGATGACTTCGCCCGACTTGATTTCGAACACACTGATCGGCCCGCAGATCAGTTGCAGAATATCTTTGTCCCCCGAGCAAATCCTCACGTCAAACCCGTCGGCGGCGGCCTTCTTGGCCAGAGTCCCAATAATGTCGTCGGCCTCGTAGCCATCCAGGCTCAGAACCGGGATCCGCATCGCATCGAGAATTTCCTTGATACGAGCGATTTGCACCGGCAAGTCCGCCGGCATGGGTGGCCGATTGGCCTTGTACTGAGGATAGACCGCGGCCCGAAACGTCGGGGTCTTGCTGTCCATCGCAACGGCGACCAAGTCGGGCTTGTGTTTCTCGATCAGACCCAGCAGGGCGGTTGTGAAGATATACGTCGCCTTGGTCGGCTCGCCGGTGGGGCTGCTGAGCTGCTGACGCATCGGGGCATAGTACGCCGCATAGATATGGGCGTGGCCGTCAATGATATACAGGGTCTTCGCCATATTGCTAACTGTAGGGGCTGCCGCTGCGGCTGTCAAGGAAAGACCCAACAATGGGCAACGACCGCAACGAATCGCCCCCAGACATCCTGCAGACCGATCTCGTTCTCGAACATACGAGCATTTCAGGCGGTTTCTCCATGCCGATACGCGTTGACACATGGGATCGGAAGGGGTATGCTCTACTGTGGATCGCGGCGGTTCTGGACTGAAGGGGATTGAGAATAAACTCTGAAAAGAAGCCGGAACAAACCAACGAGCAAGAGGCGGTCTTCACCACCATCGTCGGCGGCCGCCCGCCGGGGTCGGGCACGCGCGTGGGCGAAGTGCCTCGCGGCGTGGAGGTGCTGCTGAAGAAGGCGGCGGTGGACCTGGAATTCCGCAAGCTGCTCCTGGAGCAACGAGCAGAGGCCGCCCGCACGATCGACCTGGAACTCACCGAGGCCGAACGCCAGATGCTCGCCCACATCCCCGCAGACCAGTTGGAGACGATCATCCGCAACACCAAGGTCAAGCCCGAGCACCGAGCCGTGTTCTTGGGCAGCGTCGGCAAGCTCATGGTCGCGGCGGTCATCGGCGTGGCGATCGTCTCGGTTACGATGCCGACCCTGGGGCATACTGCCCAGTCAGCGGGGATTTCGCCGGATGAAGTCCGCCGAATGCAGATGGCGAGCCAAGATGCCAACGATCCGAACGACCCCAATCTCCCGACGGGACAAAAGCCCTCCGGAGGCTCTTTCGAGAGTTGGCAGGGAGCCTCCCGCGGTATGCGTCCGGATTGAGAGACTGAGGACCCGCCCGCCCATGGCCGACATCACTTTGGTCAATCTGAACATGCTCTATCTCCGCTACGGCGAGCAGGCCGAGCGGGAGCTGCACGTCCCCCTGGGGCTTTCCCTTCGAGACGATGGAAGACTTCGACCAGTCGCTGTTTCAGATGGTGTCGCTGCGGATGATGGGTGCGAGAATTCTGCCCAGCCTGTTGTGCCTTCTGCCACAGACGGAGATCTACCGCCAGTGGTCAGGCCGAATCCCGTTGACCTTCTGTCCGCATCTGCTGCCGGAGTTCGTTTTCACAGGCCACGAGGTCTGCCACGGCGGCGCAGTCGAGATCCCCGACCGCCACCGCGAGTACTTCGACCTGATCCGCGCGAACCCCGACATCTTCCCCGGCTTCTTCCATATGGACCTGGAGAACAACGTGCTGCCCAAGTTCGAGCGGTTGCGGCAGTTTGGGTTCTATCCGGAAGCCCCCCTGCCGGCCAGAGCCACGCCTTGGGCCGATCATGCCGGCGCCGACAGTTGCGGCGCGCATAGCCCAAGAATCGAACCGGGCAATCTGGCGACGCGTGCCGTCTGACCATCCCACGCCGGACGATCCGGTCGGATACCCCGCGCGCGGTCCTATCGATGGTATGCTCCGCCCTGGCGTCGCTGCTCGGATTTGGCACTGATGACGGTGCCCTCCCGCACGTCCAGGCCGATCCGCTCGATCAGTGTCTTGATATACGCCAGATGCGGGCACGGCGGAGAATGGTAGTTGTCCTTGGCCACGCAGGAGGACAATTGCACGACGATCCGATCCTTCGTGATGCCCTCCTTCTTGGCGATGGTCCGCAGGAACTGGGTGAGCTTGCGGTGGCTGGCCCGGCCGCAGCAACCGCCGCAGGTGATCGTCAGACAGCGGATGGTCTTGTCCTTGGGGTACTCTGCGAAGCCGCCGGTCCTCTCGTGAAATGCCTTTTCACACAGATAGCCCGGACATCACTCTTTGACGATGTGACATTGCAGGATGACGACGTAATCCTTGTCGGCAAGATCGGTCATGTTCGCTCTCTCTACAGCTTGAAATGCTCGGTAGCGACGCGGTTGATGTGTTCGCCGATCGCCAGCGACGCGGTGGCTGCGGGCGACGGTGCGTTCAGGACGTGGATGGCGTTTCCGCGGGTCTCGATCTGGAAGTCGTCGACGAGCGCGCCCTTGGGCCCGAGGGCCTGGGCTCGTATGCCGGCTTTGGAGGGGTGGATGTCGTCGGGCCCTAGCGACGGGATCAGACGCTGCAACTGCTCCACCAGCAGTTTCTTGCGGAACGCGCGGGCGTACTCGCTCAAGCCATAGCGCCAGTGCCTGGCGAAGAGCAGCCACGTCCCGGGATACGAGAGCGACTCCCACGTGTCACGCAGGCTGAAGTCGGTCTTGCCATAGCCTTCGCGTTTGAAGGAGAACACCGCGTTCGGGCCGCACTCGACGGACCCGTCCACCATCCGCGTGAAGTGCACGCCCAGAAACGGAAACTGCGGATCGGGGACCGGATAGATCAGGTTGCGGACCTTGCCCGCTGCGGCGGGGCTGAGTTCAGAATAGTCGCCTCGGAACGGAATGATCCGGACCGAGGGATCGATCCCGTCCATGCGGGCGACCCGGTCGGATTGCAGGCCTGCGCAGTTGATCAGGAAGCGTGTGCTGAACGTGCCCTTGAGCGTCAGCACGTTGGTATAAAAGTCGTGCTTGTCGAAGCCGCGGACTTCGTGATAGACGAGCACTTTGTTCCGGACGCTCGTATCGCGGACAAGTTCTGCCAGCTTGTTGACCACGCCCACAAAGTCGATGATGCCCGCCGAGGGTACGTGCAGGGCTGCGATGCCTGCGGCGCACGGCTCGATCTGTCGGATCCGTTCCATGCCGATCCGCTCGATGCCTTCGACCCCGTTCTGCAGACCGTTCTGGAGGATGCGGTCCATGGCCGGCAGTTCGGCTTTGTCGGTCGCGACAATGATCTTGCCGCAGATGTCGTGGCGGATGCCGTGCACTCTGGCAAACTCGATCAACTCCCGTCGTCCCGCGGTGCAAGTGGCCGCCTTGATCGAGCCGGGCTTGTAATAGAGGCCGGAATGGATCACGCCGGAGTTGCGCCCCGTCTGGTGTGCAGCTAGCTTACCTTCCTTTTCGAGCACAGCGATCCGAACTTGGGGATGGGCCCGTGTGATTTTGTACGCCACGGCCAGACCGACAATCCCCCCGCCGATTACGACAATATCGAAATCCGTTTTCACCTGCATCCGGCAATCCTTTGAACCATACCACCCTGCGGCAGCAGAGTAGCGATCCGACCGCCGTGAGTCAACCCGAAAGGGATCGTTCCGACGAATCAACGAATCACAGAGTTCGGAGGGCGCAACGAACTCAGGGTCGAATGGTAGCAAGCTCTTCGACCGGGGAGACCCCGGAAAGCACTGACGCAGGGACAGACTGCAAAGACGTTGCGAGACTGCGGACCAGATCGTTGGCGTCCTGCTTGGCAATCCAGTCCAGCACGGGACGGAAGTTGTCGCCGTGGTTATTCGCCAGAAGGTAGACGGCCATCAGACGCACCGGCCACTCGGGATGGTTGAGGTTTTTGGCCGCCGCGGTGGCCAGTTCCGCGTCGAGCGGCACCACCAGTAGGTCAGCCATCGTATGGACTTTCACGACCCAGTCATCGACGGCAGGGCTCAAGAGTAATCCCGAGACGCTCGTCAACGAAGACCGCAAAAGATCGGTCAGCCACGGCTTATAGCGATAGGGATAAAGCGTTCTGCCTTCCTCCGCCATGATCTGTTGTTCCCGCAAAAGCCCGGTGAACAGGTGGGCGGTCTGAATCTTTTGTCCCTGCTGGCCCGAGGAAATCAGATTGAAGCGGCCTCGCACATCCTCGGCGGTGATTTGGGCAGCCGGACGGTTGATCATGACGGTAACCGGCTTGAGGTCGACCAGGCGATTGCCAAGCAGACCTCCCTGGCTGGCAGGGTCGAGATAAAGGGTGAACTGAATATCGAGCGAAGCCTGCGGATGCGACGCCAACAACCGACGAAGCTCCCCCGTCGAAAGCCGAATCGTGTGCGTGAGACTCTTCCCCGACGGCACAAGCAGTTCTGTGCGGATCGTCTGACTGAACAGACTCGGAATCTCCCTGGTCAGGTTCCCGCTGACCTGAGCCGCGATCTGGATACCGCCGCGGAACAGACCTTCCGATGAGATCACCAGCGGATCGGCCCCTTTGTTTGTGAGGGTGATGAGACCATCGAGCTCGGCGCCGTACGAATAGTCTTTGCCCAGAACGATGAACTGGACATCGAGCATCTTGTCCGGGGCGAAGAACCGAGGCGTCACTGCCTGGCCGAGACTCTGTGTGAGATAGCGGGTGACGGCCGCAGTATCCACAGGCCAGACATATTCGTCACCCAGTTCGCGGAGCATCTCCTTGGCCGTCTCCGCCGCGAGCGATCCGGCGTCCTTGGCGACGGCGGTCTTGAGTGTCTTGATCGCGCCGGCCCTGTCCCCTTCGGCCACCTGTACGCGGGCCTGAGCCAGATCGGCGACCTGTGTGTGTTCGAAGGCGGCCAGATACGCCTTGGCGGATTTCGTGTCGTTACTCATCGTCAGTGCATAGGCCAGCAGCCCTGCAGCCGAGGGGGAGTTCGGCTCGCTCGCGTAGGCCTGGTGCGCCCATCCCAAGGCTTGGGCCACGTCTTTGCGGGCGAAGCAATAGAACCATGCGATTTGCTTGGCGTTCAGTTGCACCGAGGGAAAGCCCGCGCTCTGCTGGTTCGGCTTCAACTGAGCCGGGGCAGTCTTGAGTACCTGCGCGGCCCGCTGCTCGGCCTGAGTGAAAATCTCTTTGGCCTTGGCGGGGTCGCCGGCCTTGGCGGCCGCCTTGCCGGCGATGGCTTCGAGGAACAGGTCGAACTGACCGCCGTTGCGGATGGTCTGGGCGATCTGAATGCAGACCTGCTGGTTCTGCCGACTGTTGTAGCAGGCGAGAGCCCAAGGCAAATAGACGTGCGGCGGCAGCGGTTCCGACGGATACAGGTACTGGAAGAGCTGTGCGCAGTATAAATACGACTGCGAGGCCAAGTCGTAAAGCCCCAGCCGCTCAGCGTACTGAGCAAAAGCCACAGCCGCGTTGATATCCAGGGGGTTCTCCTGCACGGCCAAACGCAACCGCTCGAGGTAAACCGCAGGGCCGATCTCGTTGGGCGTCAGCTCGGCCAGCTTGGCGAAGGCGGTCCGGTTGTACTTGTTGTTCGTATAGGCTTGGAGCATGTAGAACTTCGCGGCCTCTTTGTCGCCCTTTTCGAGCATGAGCTGGCCCAGAAGAATCGCCAATTCCGAATCGATCGCCGGGTTACGATTTCCGATCCCTCTGACAAGGGTCTCCAGCATTTCTTTGCGCCGATCCATTGAGTTGAGCGAACTAAGAAGACGTTGGACGGCGTCCATGACGATCACACGGTCCGCAGACGGACCGACATAACTCTGGAGACACAGGAGGATGTGGTCGCTGTAATCCCGCTGCTCGTTGCGAATCGCGGCTTGGAGCATGAGGGGATCGATGCCCGCCGCCTCGCTATCCAGATTTCGGGCGGCCGTCAACAGAAGAATGGCTTGATCAGCCTGAGGTCCGGTAATAGTCTTGGATTGCACCAGCTCGCGTGCGATGTCGATAAACCGTTCTGCAACGGACGATGCCTGCGGGGACACAGAGTTTTTGAGGGGGGCCGCTGCGACAGCCCCGGCGGGAGACTTCATGGCAGGTATCTGCGACCAAATCGGCGCAGCAAACAGGCCCATCGCCACAAACACCGCGATCGACCTGTTCACGAGCATCTGTTTCTCCTTAAACTCGCAGAAAGCCATGTCTTAGCATATGTCGGGCGGCGCCGTTGGCCGCTTTAAGGCATTATCGACACATACCCCCCAGCCCCATACTAGCTTAGACATCGATCGGTCCGATAAGTTCCCAGCTCAAGAAGATCGGCCGCCCCCCTATCGCGCGAGCCAATCGGCGATGTTCCGACGCTCCTGCTCTTCCATGCGGCGGCGTTTGTCCAGGAAGCGCCGGTACTTAGCCTTGTCGGCGTCGTCCCACGCGTTCGCCTCCTCGTAGTCGGCGCAGAATGGCACCTGGAGATCGATCCAGCAGGCGAGCTTCTCCAGATCGTCAGCCGTCAGGCGGACGCCGTAATGGTTCTGGGCCAATTCGGTCAGCAGATTGCTGCGAACCGCCCCGGCGGCGCGCGGCGCCATCATCGGCGGTTCCGACTGCGCGCTGATCCAGTTCACCACCGAATCGCTCGTGCCTGCCAGATAGTCGTGTCCCTCCAGCTTGTCCACGGTCGCTCGCGTCAGCGCCAGGTAGCTTGCAGTCCACTGCCGTTTCGCCAGACTCTCGACCACCGGAGTCCCGAGCAGGCTGAAGGCGGGCTTGATCTGTACGTCGATGGAGTTCGCAGGAGCAGACCCGGCATGACTGTCGGCTTTGAGAATGACCAGGGAGGCTGCATGACCGAGTCGCTCGCGCCATTTGTCCATATTGTTGTGGCAAGCGACGCAGCTTCGGTCCAGAATGGGCTGGATCTCGCGGGCATAGCTGAAGCCTCGCGCCGGACCGTGGAACGGCATCAGTTCCTGCGGGCCCGCCTTCATCGCCATGATCGGTCCGGACCCAGGGGAGGGCGGCGCATCGTTCTTCGACTCGTGGCACCCGATGCAGGAGACCGATTCGCCCGGCTGCAACGTCAGCCAGCTTCGCATCGTCTGGATCGCATGGCCCTTCTCATCGATCGCCTGAAAGTAGATCGCCTTTCTCGCGGGCAGCGTGAAGAAGGCAGAGCCATCCGGATGGACCGTCGCCTCGCCCAGAACGACCTTCGCGTCCCAGCTCCCGTTGCCGATCGAGATCGGCGTGCAGACTAGCGCGTCGCCGGCGGGCCCTCGGTTGTAGCTCCAGCCGACACCTGCGGCCCGGTACTCCAGGGCGATCGCGCGGAGCTTTTTGATCGAGCCGCGAGGGATGCCTTCCAAGCCGGGACCGAAGTAAATGTCCTGGAGAAAACAGGTGCCGGTGATCTGTCGATAGTCCACCTGGCTCGGCCGGACCGGCGGCCTAGGCCGTGGCGCCAGCGGCACCGGCTGATTGCAGCAGATGTCGGGATCAGCCGCCAGCAGTTCCCGTCGGCCGTCCGCGGCGACCCAGTAGATCTTGAACAGAGCCGGCGAACGAGCCCACCCCAGGGGCGCGATCGTCGCCACGAACTCCGATTCCGAGAGCGGATAGGGATACTGGTACAGATCCCCGTCCTGGCCCCAGGAATCGATGCGTTCGGCGAGCGTCTCGCGAATCGGCGCGATCAGTTGCGTGCCGGAGTTCTCCTGGCGTCCCTTCGTCACATCCACAATCCCCAGCTTGCCGACCTGAAGCGTGTGGTGGCCGGAGAAGGTCGCGACGACTTTCTGCGTGCCGGGGATGCCGCGGGCGTGTAGCAGGGAGGTCGGGAACCAGGAGTTGTTGCCATAGAATTCGGCTTGGTTCGTGCCGTCGGTGTTCATCTGGAAAAGGCCCTGGACAAAGAGCTGCCCGCGATCGCTGTACTCCCAGCGGGTATAGATCACCCGACCATCGGGCATCACCGTCGGAAAATTATCGTGGACCTGGTCAAAAGTGAGCCTTCGCAGATACCGGCCCCACCGGTCGCACGTATACAGGTTGCTGACCTCGGTCCACCAGCAGTCCACCGTTTGAACGCAACGGGTCGAGTTGAAAACGATATCGTCGTTGGGCAGATAGGCGCCTTCGTAGTCCGCGAAGCCCAGGCCGTGGGTGATCTGTCTCACCGAGCCGTCGGCGACCGCCATCTCATACAGGTGGTAGTCGTCCTCACGGTCGGATTTCTTCCACGCGAACAGGATGTGCCGTCCGTCCCAGGAAACATCGGGGTCGCGAATCACACCGTCACGGTCTTCGAGGAGCGTGTGGACCTGCCCGGTATCGAGATCCAGACGGCACAGGGCCGCGCCCGGCCAGAAATGCCGTTCATCCTGGGCGTCGGACTGCCCTTCCGTGTAGGCGTAATGAGAGCCGCCCATTGTGTAGTGCTTCGTAAAGATCCATTGGGGGTACTGCCGCCGGAGATTCCGCAGACGAGCCTCCCGGCGAGATTCGCACGCACGCACATAAAAGTCGAGCCATTGCTGCGGCTCAACGGACGACGCCTGGGCTGCGAGCCGGTCGAACTCGACCTGCAGATCCCGACCGGCCGGACCGATTTCCTGAATCGCCTTCTTCGTGGCGTCCTGCACTAACCCAGACATCGCAGACCCCAACAGCAGAGAGCTGAAATCCGCCCCGAGATCCTGCAGGCACCAGTCCCCGTACGTCGGGAACTCCCGTTCGGTCCAATCGAAAAACTCTTCGACCATGGCCTTGCGAACTTCTTCATTCGGGTCCGAAGCGATCCTCGTCCGCGTTTGCAGCAAAGCCGTCTTCCATCTCTCGGCGTATTCGGCGTTGACTTTAGCCGGGATCGAACCAACAGCCAGATTGAATGCCAGCAGAGCACCCATCCACCGGCACCGGGAGAAGACGAAATGCCCAAAATCCCGTCTGCACCTGCCGTTTTGTCCAGCGATTGCCATCCGCTTCTCCTGCACGCACCTTCACATGGATTCCGAGGGAAACCGCCCTCTTGCCCAACATAAACGATCGGGGCGGGCTTGGGAAGCGCATCGCATGAAGAAACAACGGGATGAAATGTCCCCGGCCGGTTACTGGACTCGGGGGCAACCGAAGGCGTGACACTTTTCGCGGAAGCATGCGTAGATGTATACGATCAATTCGCAGCGATCCTGAACACCAAAACGGGCGAACAGTCGACACAAATGCGTACGCACAGTGGGTACCGACATGTTCAGTTCACGCGCGATCTGCTTGTCCGAATGACCGTGAAGTAGCTGCTCGACCACATCCGCCTGTCGAGGGGGCAACGAGAGTTCCCGTTTCAGTTCGCTCCATTCCTGCTGCGAGAACACTCTTTTCTCCAGGGCGATTTCCATGCCTTTGCCCTCCGAGAGCAAGTCTGGTACATAACCCTATCGGGCGACCTGAACCGCTGGACAACCTCACGAGGCTCACCGGTTCCCTCCGTCCCGAAAAAGCCCCACGGCCACAACTTCATTGGCCTTTCTATAGTCCTGCGGGGATCGTGCGCCAACTAAGGAAAATACCTAATTGTGAAAAAATCGCCACCACAACATAGGTATTTCCGTGGTGTGACGCACGCTTACGAATGGCAAACATATGAATCCACGCCCTAAATCATTCTACACACTGGCGTCGGCAAACCACTTCGTATACGATCCTGCTCGCGGTCAGGCCACAGATGGCGGCGTACACACGGAATTCAAAGCACCGGCCGTTTGAGCCACCCCTGAACGTGGAGGTCACTATGCAGGCGATTCGCGATTTCTTTAAAAACGACAGATTTGCACAACACAGCGGGATCGAACTCCTGGAAATCGGTGAGGGCTACGCCAAGGCTCAGATGCCCATCCGCGATTGCCACCGCAATGGCGTCAACCTCGTCCACGGTGGCGCCATCTTCACCTTGGCGGACCTGGTTTTCGCGGTCGCCTCGAACTCCCATGGCACCGTTGCAGTGGCGATCAACGCCAGCATCTGGTTCGTCAAAGCCGCGAGAGAGGGGATTCTCTATGCGCAAGCGAAAGAGGTCTCCCGAAACCCCAAGCTTGCAGTCTACTCGATCGAAGTCACCGACGACCTAGGCGAACTGGTGGCCAAATTCGAAGGAATGGTGTACCGCAAGAAGGACCCCATCGAGCCGCAGAGATGAAAGCCTTGGATTCCAGACTCGACAATCCGGACAAATCCAACGCCTAGAATCTGCACAAACCCGACACCGGCGCGGCCCCCCAGGGTCCGCATACATGCAGAAAGAAAACCGGGGTCTCGATCCCGCAGGACCCAGACCCCGGCCAAAGGTGCGGATGACAAAGAACGACCTATGCGTTCGCCACTTACGGCTGAAGCGACGTGGCCTTGATCGCACGGATATCGTCGACGAAAATGCGGCCCTTGCCGTCCGGGGCAGGAGCCTTGCGGTTGCCGACGCCCACGACCAGCGTCTGGACCTTGGTCATGTTCACACCGACGAAACTCGCCAGCGGGATTTTCACCTCCGTCCAGTTGGCCGCAGTCACGGCGGTCCCGTTAGTCACGGTCGCCTGTTTGCCCGCGCTGTCCCTGACCGTCACATAAAAGTCCTGCGGACTATTCTGACGGGAGGCATTGATGGCCGCGCCCTGCCAAACGCCACTGACGCCGCCGGAAGTCGAGATGTTGTCGAACTCAAAAGTCCGATTCTCGCCGGAGGCGTGCGAAGTCACGCAAAGACCGATGTACAGGGGGGCCTGCATCGTGATCGCAGTGGTGCCCATCTGCGTCCAGGTCTTTCCGTCGGCCGAGACATACCCGGTGAGGGTGTCGCCGATTCGTTCCATCTTGACCCAGTAGGGCGCGGCGATGACCGTCCCGCTGTCCACGTTGGACGAGGAACCGTCGGTGGCCGCGCGGTACTGGAAGCTGGCGCCGTTACCGGCGGCTCCGTCCGTGTTGGCGGTCAGGATCATCATGGCGTGTGTGGAACCTCCGTCGAGGCTGTCGCGGACCATCACGCCGCCTTTGGCCCACGTGTTGGAGCCGGGCCCGATGCTGACCACACGAGCCACGATCGCCCCGTCGCCATCGAGGGTCTTGTAAGCATAGGTGAACTCATCGCTGTTGTTCCAGATATCGGCGCCGGCGCCGGTCAGACTCATCTTGCCGCCGGTCTCGACGACAGCGACCTGGCCTACGCTGGGGTACCCGCGAACCCACAGACTCAGGGTATCCATGCCCTCCACCGTCCAATTCTGGACGGGGGAAAACTCTCGGACCGCCTCGCTGTAATACGGAGCGACGCTGTTGTCATAGTCCATCGGCATCGACTGAGTGCCGCCGTGGACGATGGTCGTTTCGCCAAACGTACCGTTGGCGGCTTCCATATAGCCGACCGTCGAACCGCTCAGTCCGTCGGTCAGGCCGTCGATCCACGCTTCGTAGATCCTGTTGCCCTCGGCGTCCGTGTAGCTCTCGAAATCCTCGACAACCATAAACCCGGCGGTGGTGAAGCTCCAGACCCTGCCGACCCATGGGCTCTCGGGCTCGGCGGGATTGACCTCATCGACGCGCCAGTAGTAGGTCGTGTTCCATTCGAGGTCGCCTGGAACGAAGGTCGTGCCCGCCTGGCGGCCCTTGAACAGAGGACTGCTGGTGTCCGCGGCAGCCACTGCGGCCGCGTCGTCACCAAAGTAGATCTCGTGTTCCACGGCCTTCTCCCCGGCCACCCAGCTCAGCGTGGGTTTCTGCGGAACCTCCACGGCCTTGTCGGCCGGGCTCGGCGTGAACGCCGTCAAGGGAGACAAGCCGAAACTGTCAACGTAAACGCCACTGATGACCTGACGTTCCGTGATACTGCCGCCCTGCCAGGCGACCGCGATGTTGTCGCCGCCGGTGCCTTCCTTGCCGAGGGCCTGGATATAGTACTTCTGACCGGCCTGGAGGCTGATGGGAGCGGACTTCTGATTCGTTTCCTTTTCCCACTCGCGGGAATTGGTCCAGGAGGTGACGCGCGCGATTCGAACCGCCTTGGCCGGATCGGTGTCCGTGCTCAGCCACAGTTCCTGGGTATCGTCGCCTGCGATCCAGAACGTGTACTCCGCGGTGACCGGTGGCTTGAGCCAGCCGTACATCCGAGTGCCGTAGTTGTCGGCCCAATCCACGGGACCTTCGAACAGGTCACGCATCTCGACGCCGGTCGGATTGTTCGGATAGTTCGCGTTGTTGGTCAAATCCGTGATGGCGGTTCCGCTGATACCGGTCCACCACTGGCGAACGATCTTGTTCGCGATGCCGGCCTCGGTATTGAAACTCCAGACAGGGCCCTTCACGACCGAGCCGTCCGCAGCGATCTCATCGATTCGCCAGTAGTAGGTGGTGGAAACGCGAAGCATGCCGGGGGTGAAGGATGGCTGCGAGACCTTGCCTTTGTCTGTTTGGGCGTCGCCGACGTCCACCGCGTCAAATGAGGTTCCGAAATAGATCTGATGTTGGACCGCGCCCTCCCCGACGGACCAGCTCAGCGTGACGTGCGGCGACACGTTCTCGGCATTGTCGGCCGGGTTGGGATGATACGCTGTGATCGGCATGGCCATGGCAGTCCACACATCACCCGTGTAGACCGTGCCGGCCTCGTCGATCTCATCGACACGCCAGTAATACTGTACACCCGATTCCATATTACCGTTCAAGTGATAGTACATGGCATAGGTCTGACGCACGCCGTGAAGATCGGCTTCGGTCAGTTCGGGAGTTGTTCCAAAGTAAACATTGTGGAGCACCGCGGTCTCGCCTGGGGTCCAGGTGAACAACGGCGTGATCACCGCCAAGGATCCGCTGGGGGGATTCGGATTATAGGCCTTGAGGCGAAGCGGATGGTCGGTGACCTCGCCCGTGTGGCTCACGTTGTCGAAGGTGAACGTCCGCATCTCGCCAGCCGCGTGCGAGGTCACGCACAGACCGATATATACCGGATCGGCCATAGCGATCGTTTGTGTCGTGCCCACCTGCGTCCAGTTCTGGCCATCGGCGGATTGGAACGCGGAGAATTGGTCTGCAGCTCGCTCCACTCGGACCCAGTAGGGGGCCGTCACAACGGCGACGCTGCTGGCGCTGACCGACGCCCCGGAGGCAGCAGGGCGCCACTGGAATGCGGCGCCGTTACCGGCGGCCCCGTCGCTGTTGGCCGTCAGGACCATCATCGCATGAGCCGAACCGGCGGTCTTTTCATCGCGGATCATGACACCGCCTTTGGCCCACGTGTTCGTACCGGTGCCTTTGCTGACAACCCGGGCCGTGATCGATCCGTCTCCGGAGAGTTCCTTGTACATGAAGTGGAATGCGTCGGCCGTGCCCCAAATGTCGGCTCCGTTGCCGGTAACTTCAAAGGTGTTCGCCCTCGGTTCGGCTTTGCCCGCCATGGCGGCGCCGATCGTCTCGGTCCACCACCCTTTGGGAAGCGTCTGGCCCCATGTGCTGCCAACAGAGCTGAGAATCCAAACCCATGACAAAACTATTGCTGCTTTGCGAAACATGATACTCCTTCCGATACTGCTACATTGCGTCACCACTGTCCCGGCACATGCCGGAACGCATGCCGCCCCTTCGCAACGACAAGACTTTCACCCGTGCGTGCGAATCCTGACGGCAGCCAAGACCCTTCTCACCTCCGAATGTGTTGGCAGACCACCAACGCAGTTCGCTAGAACTCATCCCAAAACCCTTCGAAGAAGGATGACGATGCAGCCGAGTTGAATCATGGCCAGGAAGTTGTCCAAATGATACTCATACCGCACAACCAGCCGACGGAAGTTGTGAAGCCAAGCGAAC
>Ga0208461_1000695_pt1 | contig 32212 bp, 22 predicted proteins | sample AD_JPNTR4_MetaG_FD_184448 | JGI IMG/M metagenome (GOLD analysis project Ga0208461, IMG submission 184448) | Active sludge microbial communities of municipal wastewater-treating anaerobic digesters from Japan - AD_JPNTR4_MetaG (SPAdes) (version 2) | ecosystem: Engineered > Bioreactor > Anaerobic...
CCTTGAGCCTCATTTCTTCCATTGCAGGATCCCCGATTCCTGATCGTTTTTCACCCGGATCTGCACCCGGCCTCCCTCGCCTTCCACGGTCTGAGAGTTGGTCTTCATATCAACGCTCACCTTCTGGCCTGTGAGCCGCTCCTCGCCTCGGGTGATGAGCACGTCGCCCGAGAGGTCGAGCGTCTCCTTGTCGAGACGGTATATAGCCTTGTCGCAGGTGGCCTGCCTATCCTGCCAGTGGATGAACACGTCGTCCTCCGCGATGAGTGTGTTCACGGTCTTGGTGGTCTCATCGAACTTCAGGGTGAGCCGTGCTCCCTGAACGGTGATATTTCCCTGGGTAGCCTTCACATTTCCCGTGAAAACCGCTTCTCCTTTCTCAGTGTTCACATCAAGATGATCCGATTCGATAGAGATCATATCGGATACGCCTTCTTCGGCCTTGAGCTCCTCCGCCCGGGCCGGGGCAAAGGTAAGCGCGCCCATGACCAGGCTAGCGATGAAGAAGATGGGGAGAAAGGTTCGCATGTACGTCACCTGCAAGGAGAATGCGGTTGAAATCGTCGAAAAACTCGCCCCTGTCAGCGGTAATGGTCCCCTGGGCACCCTTGACCACCAGCGGCTTGTCCGTGGATGCTTTCTTTGTCTTGCGGTCCCAGGTCAGTCCGTCCAGATCGGCCTGCCAGCCGTCGGCTGTATTGACCCTGACCGGGCCGATGATATCGAGCAGGGACTTCTCGGCGTCGTAGCGGGCCCGGTCGCCCGTGAGCCTCAGTCCGTTCGACTGCTCGAGTCTGAATTCTTCCAGGACCACTACACGGTCCTTGTCCTCGGTGGCGGAGGCGGCGTGGATGACCAGCGAGGAGCCGGAATCGGGCTTGGTCTCATACATGACGATCCCGCCTGCGGCCCGGGAAGGCTGTTCGCCGGTGCCGGTACCGGTGCCCGGCCCGCCGGCATCAGCCTGCTCCTGGTCGCCGTCCCGGGCGATATAGCCGATTCCCACAATCAGGACGAGAAGGATGAGTGCGGAAAGCAGCTTAACCCACATAGCGTTCCATCACCTTATCGAACAGCCCCAGGCGCTTGAGGATTATCTCTGCGGCCTCGCGTACAGCGCCGTGCCCGCCGCGTGTCGAGGTCACGATATCGGCCCGCTCCCGGACCATGTCGGCCGCGTCGCTCGGTGCGATGCTCATGCCGCACAGGGCCATGGCAGGCAGGTCGACCACATCGTCGCCCATATAGGCCATCTCTTCCGGCCCCACGCCCACCTGCCGCGAGAAATCCAGCAGCGCGGCCTTCTTGTCCTTCGCCCCCTGGACCACATAGTCGATCTGGAGGTCTTTCGCCCGGTGCTCCACAGCCTTGGAGTAGCGGCCTGTAATGATGGCAACACCGATCCCGGCCCGCATGAGGAGCTTGATGCCGTGGCCGTCGCGCACGTTGAACGATTTGATTTCCTGTCCGTCGTCGGTGTAATAGAGCCGGCAGTCGGTGAGCACCCCGTCTGCGTCCAAGACCAGATATTTGATGGTCTCCGCACTCACCGCACCGCCTCCTGAATCTTGCAGAGCTGCTTCAGCAGGGGTTCAAGAGCATACAGGGGAAGCGAGTTGGGGCCGTCGCTCAGCGCATGCTCGGGGTCGTCGTGCACCTCCATGAAAAGGGCATCGACTCCGAAGGCCACTCCGGCCCGCGCCAGGGGCGCAATGAACTCTCGCATGCCGCCGGAAGAATCCCCTTTGCCTCCGGGCAGCTGGAGGCTGTGTGTCACGTCCAGCACCACCGGCACCCCCAGGGACTTGAGCAGGCCCAGGTTCCTCAGGTCGCACACCAGATTGTTGTATCCGAACGAGGTTCCGCGTTCGGTGAGCATCACCTTCGTATTGCCGGTGCTCTCGACCTTTTTCACTGCATGGGTCATATCCCAGGGCGCCATGAACTGCCCTTTTTTGATGTTGACGGGAAGCCCGGTCTCTCCTGCGGCAAGAAGGATATCGGTCTGCCGGCAGAGAAAGGCGGGGATCTGGATGACATCCACCACCGAGGCCGCCGCCGCTGCCTGGCGGGGTTCGTGGATGTCGGTGATCACAGGCAGGCCCAGCCCTTCCTTGACTTCCGCCAGGATCTCCAGGCCCTTTTCCAGGCCCGGCCCCCGGTAGGAGCTGATGGAAGAGCGGTTCGCCTTGTCAAAGGATGCCTTGAATATCAGGGGGACCCCGGTGCGGGATGCGATCTCGGCGAGCGACTCGGCCATGAAGAGCGTGTGCTCCCGCGACTCGATGACGCAGGGCCCCGCGATGAGCACGAGCTCGCCGGAGCCGATGGACACATCCCTGACAGCGACCTGTTTCATCATCCCTCCGCGGCTGCGCGCAAGACAATACGATCGCCGCGCGCCCCGGGGAGCCTTCCCCGGTCTTCGTTCCCGCGAGGACAGCATGCCGATGCCCGGAAACACCGGGAGAACAGGATTCTGTGCAGGAGAGTATCCATGGATGAAAGACTATCTCATGGCATGAAGGGGTGTCAAGACGTATCGGACAAAAACCGTGCCAGAATAGGATATTCAGGCCCTGCCTGGTTGATTTCTTTTCCTAAACTTTGTCTGTATATTCAGTCATCAGGGTCAGGGAGCTCAAGGCTCAGAAGATCGACCCGGTCCACATGCCCCGACCGGGCAGATTCCACGAACTCTTTGACAACATGCCGCCTGTATCTGACGGCAAAGAGGTCACTGTCTGATCAGCATCACCACGCCGACCCCTGCCAGGCCAACCACGTCTGGAAATCCCCCAGCACCTGCTCGGCCACCTCTGCAGGTTTGAGCACCCGCACATGGGGGAGCCAGGGCTTCAGGCACATCATCACCTCCTCTATCGAGCAGGCGAAGAACCGCACCAGAATCGAGCCGTCGTCCCTGATCTCTGTGATCTCCTGCAGAGGCAGGATCCACCGGCGCTGGAAGTAATGGGCCCAGGCGGGGTCCACTTCGATGAGCACCTCCATGGTGCGCTCTGCAGAAAACCAGATGTTCACGCTCCTCTCCAGGGTCTCGTCCAGGTCTTTGGGCACAGCCTTGGATGCTGTCTTAAGCACACGGATCTCGCTCATGTTGTCCAGGATGTATTTCTTGATGATTCGGTCATCAGTATCGCGGGCCACCAGGTACCACACCCCGTCGAAGTATGCGATGCGATAGGGTTCGGCCGTCACTCCGTGGGAGGTGCGGCCTTTGTAATAGAAGGAGATCTGCCTGCCGCCTTGGATGGCCTTGATGATCCGGCTCATGGTCTTGCCGCTCAAGGGGATGTCGCTTTTCACCTTGATGTACACCGGCCTGCAGGCGGTGTAGTCGCAGATCCTGCCCAGCAGATCGTCGGCCGCCCGCTCGAAGGGTTTGCCCAGCTGCGAAACCATGTCCTTTAATGCCACGATCAGGGCGAGCTCGACATCATCGAACACCTCCAGATCCTTCAGCAGATTTTTGTCCAGCCGATAGAGCCCCTTCTTTTCTTCGTTCACCGGGATGCCGGCGCATTTGAGCGCCTTCAGATCGCGCTGGATGGTGCGGGCGTTCACCCCCAGATCTTGGCTTATCCACGAGGTGTTCACCGATTCCCTCTCCAGGAAGATCCGCAATATGCGCCCGAGCCTCATGAGCCGCCGTGTAACGGCCCTCTGTGAATTGTCGACCATGAAAAACCCCCCTCTTCATTCCATGATTTGACTTTACGGCACAACGCCCGGCCGAGTAAACACCTGAAACACGATTTTGCGACACACCTCAGTCGCTACGACCTTCCAATAAGCCAAAAATGGGGGTAATTATATCTTCCTTTTTTGGTGCTCGCCTGAATGCAATGAAGATAGAAAAGAACATACCATCAAGGAGGTTTTTATGAAAAAAGTTTTCGTGGTCTTAGGTGCATCAATAGGATTTATTGTCATTCTTGCGACACTGCCCTGTGCTGCTCAAGATTGGACCGGGAACGTGAATTTCACTCTTGGGGCCAAAGCCCTTGATAAGGATGACTGGGAGCCGGTTGAAGAGCATGGTGAGTTCGGCATACACGTGGATTTTCGAAGGCATGAATGGCCTATAAATCTTGCTATGGCCCTTGTGGTATCGGCGGGAGAAGACGATATCGAAGGCCTGAACTTCGAAGCGATCACCAGTGAGTGGAGGTTCGGAGTGAAAAAGATCTGGGAGCCCACACAGGTTATGCGCCCGTTCATAGGAGGAGGGGCGGCATTCGTTGGCTCAGAGATCGAAGCCGATTTTTACGGAGTGAGTGTCAGTGACGATGATATCGGGTTTGGTCTATGGATAAGCGGAGGTTTGTATTGGACGCTAAGCGAGTGTTTCAATCTGGGACTCGAACTGGGGTACTCAACAGCAGAGGTCACGCTCTTTGGCGTGGATGTGGATGCGGGAGGAGGACACGCAGGCTTGATCCTTGGGTATCACTGGTAGCCTTATCAGGATAACTGTCATTGCCGGCGGGGTGATATTGTATGCCGAAGACGTGTTTTCCCCGCTGGCTTGCTTTGTAGGGGCAGGGAGGGAAAAGGCACCGTCCATACAGACTTACAATGTCCCCAGAGTACTGGTTTTACTCTGATGTATTCTCATGCAGTGCAGCGGTCCGATCTAACAGCTCGAATCTGATCAGGTAAAAAACTTCAGAAAGACTGCCAGCTATAAGGCCAGATTGTGGTCGCCTCGGCACATCGCCAGTAGAGCAAAAACCTTAAAGCATGATTTAGCGACACACCTCTGTCGCTACTGCCTTCCAACCAACGAATAACAGGAGTAAAGAGATCTTCTTTCATTTCAATTGACGCCCGAATTCGGGCGGGAAGGAGAGGGCCTTGGAGAGTGCAATCAAAGAGAAGGTCATGAATATCAAGGCGGGTGACATACAGCTATACCGGAATGTGACAGTGTTCCCGCTCTTCTGCGGGTTCAAGCCGCCGGTGAAGCATCTTGTCCTGAAAGAAGCAATGGAAAAGGGCTTTATCACCATCAGCGAGGTGAGCGAGAGTGGACATGTACCACAGCTCAAGGTTGTCAACAATGCAAATGCCCCGGTGCTCATTCTGGACGGTGAAGAGCTTTTCGGCGCCAAGCAGAACCGGGTGCTCAATACCACGGTGCTGCTCAGGAAGCACTCAGTCACCATCATCCCGGTGAGCTGTACCGAGCAAGGCAGGTGGCACTACGAATCAAAGACCTTCACCGAGTCGGGCATCATCATGTCGCCCAGGCTCAGGGAGATCAAGAACTCGTCTGTGCAGGAATCCCTGCGCACGACCCGGGAGTTTTGCTCGGACCAGTGCGCCATCTGGGACGGAATACGCGAGCAGGCGGACCATGCATCGGTCAGCTCCCCAACCGGGGCCATGCGGGACGTGCACGATAAGCGCAGAGAAGACATCAGCGACTACGGCAGGCACTTTCCCCTGGTACCAGGCCAGCAGGGGATACTGGTCGCCATCGGGCAAGAGGTGATGGGCATGGATGCGGTCACATACCCGCAGGCTTATGCGCTCCTCCACGAGAAGCTCGTGCAGAGCTATGTCCTGGATGCCATCACCTTAAGCAGCGGTAAGAGAAGTACCTCTGGCAAGACACAAGCTCAAGATTTCATCAACAGCATCGAAGGATGCGAGACCATGAAATACAAGTCGGCCGGCCACGGGTGGGATGTGCGCTTTCAGGGGAAAAAGGTCATTGGCTCGGTGCTCGCGTATCGAGGAGGCGCAGTCCACCTGGCATTCTTCGCTTCGCTGGCCCAGAGGCCTGGAAAAGAGCACAACAGTATGTCGAGATACCGGAGGAGGGCTGTGTTCAGAGATCAGATAATATATTAGAAATAACAAGATCTTACATAATATGTCGATGAAGGGGTTCTCATGAAACAGGCTGCAAGAGAAAGTTTGAAGCAGTACAAAGAATTATAATGGAGGTCATACAATGAAAAGAGTATGTGGACTGTTGGTCTTTGGTATCCTGGTCGTTTCTTCGGTATGTTACGCCGCTGATGCGGAATTGCGGCTTCGCCCGTATTATCTGTTGCCTGAGCAGGATGATTATTGGGACCATGTGTTGGGCATAGATGCTCGATATGTTTTCTGGACGAATCCCAACATGGGCATTGCCCTTTCTGGAGGGTGGGCCATATGGAAAGCCAACGACGATGTGTTTTTTGAAGATGGCCTGGCGGCACAGTTGGACGGCTCTGCCCTTGTGATGCCCCTGGGTGCATCTGTGCTTATCAGACCCATGCCCGCTGACGCCCAGTTCGATCTGACTCTGGAAGGCGGCTTGCGGTATGTGGTGGTCGATTCAAACGTGGATCTTGCCGCAACAGACTTTTATTATTACGCCGAAGACGAGCTGGATATCGAAAACGGCGTGGTAGGGGTCATCGGTGCAGAATTCGGCTTCCCCCTCTCCGATGCAATGGGGCTGTCTTTTGGCTTTGGGTATCAGTTTGATATATCAGAAGGCGATGTCGAATGGTTTGGAGTAGATATCGAAGAGTTTGAGATGGAGGGATTTTATTTCAACTTCGGGCTGAACATAGGTTTATAATTTCATCGCGTTACGCTGCATAATCGAGGACGCAGCGCGGGCACAAAAGCCTCGGCCTTTTCACCCTCCTTCGATATGGTCATGCATCTGCCTTGGAGGCCTCGCTTCATCCCGCCCTCCTCGAAACTAAAATATGATTTCTCTGTTTTTAACTTAACCGCATATCCTAAAATAAAGAGCCGTAAAGGAAAAAACATGCAGATTTCCTAAGCCTACATTTCCCTTTTTTCGGGCGAGACTTCGACATTATGCGACACTCAGCTGTCGTATGCGCCTCCATCTTTCTGGAATGATGACGTAGGGTATGATGATGGTTGGAGTTTTGACATGCTGTCCGAACATATTTTGGAAAACCTGGTAAAAACTTTGAATAAGCACCTTGGCAACAGAGATAAGGCTGCGAGATACGTAAGAAAAGCGCGGAGATATGGATTTCGTATCTTCAGGGCAGATATTAATTCAAGCAGTTACGAGTACACCTTGTCAGATGGCGGGATACGGTGCGGGTTTGGCGCTATTCGGCACGTGGGCAAAGCGATGTCGGGCGCCATTGTTCATGAACGTAACACTCAAGGGAGATACCGGGACATCTTCGATTTCTTCAAGAGAGTGGATCTGTCCGGGTTCGACAGGCATGAAGTCAACTCCCTGATCATGGCAGGTGCTCTCGATTCATTACACCCCAATAGAACCGGCATCTTGGAGGCATATAGTGGTCAAAGCCTTTTTGAAGACGCACATTCTTTGAACTACCTGGGAAGCTCCCCTGGGATGAGCAGCTACGACAAATTGCTGATGGAGCGGGAACTTATTGGTTTCTTTGTCACCGGCTTTGACCTGGAGCATTATCATGACCTTATGGTGAAGCTTGGTGCCGTTTCCACACAGGAACTGGATAGATCAGAAGATGAGGCGTGCCTGGTGGGGATGCTTGCCGATATACTGCTCCTTTATTCGAATGAAAGGTTTCAGGGCGCCTCCGGTGTTCTGGAAGACGCTTTTGGTTGTGTTCGGCTTGACATTCCCCCGAAGGAATACCGGAAGTATTACCTGAACCTCGATCTGGACGCCTCTTTGGGCATGGTGACGGTGAAGGGAAAAGTTGTGCACGAGAACCCGCGGCAGGGCCGGAAACTGGTGGTGCGGGAAATGTACACCCCGCAAGATGCATCGAGGCTTTTCTTATAATTTGCCACGTCGGGACCGATACCGGTTGTATTGTCGTTATGTTGGGAGGGAACATGGACACTTTGGAGCATGCAGATCACGCCGGCATATGCGAGGCATATGCAGCCCTGGACAAGCATTACCATGTTACTCTCTGAGGATGAATGGAAGCAAGATGGATTCCAGCAAACGAGAAGGGGGATAAGCAGCAGGCGATGAGCGGTGGTCAGCAAACAGCAATACAAGTGGACCAGATCAAGAAGAGCTTCTGGGATGCGGTGAGGAAGACGATCAACAAGTTCCGCGAGCACCCCTGCTACTTCTTCACCGAGTCGGACATTGTCTCGTATTTTTATTCCTGCTTCTACTCCAGTGCATTTGAATGCTTAAACGACGAGAACAAGCGGATCTATCTTGCACACAGGGAGTATCCCACGAACTTCAGGTACGACAAGGATAAACTCACCGATGATTCCTTTGAACCCTATCCTCTGAACGGCAAAAAGGGCAGCCGGGGCAACTATGATTTCGCCGTTCTGAACCCCGACTTCGTAAAGAACGCCCGGACCGTCGAGGATGTGGTGAACAAGAACATCCAACTCCTCCTGAAGCGTACGGAAAACAGCGCCGCGAGGAACTATGGCAAGGAGCTCTTGTTCACCGTTGAATTCAAATACATCATAAACAACAGCAAGAATTTTGTGGACGAGATAAAAAAGGACAGTAAAAAGCTCGAGATATCAGAAAAAGACCAGTCCGAGCTGGGCGTCAATCTCGTGTTCTGCAACGTAAAGCCGCACTATGAAAAATCTATTGAAGAGGCAGTACAAAAAAGCAAGGTGATCACCCTATTCATCAAGTCATGTTACCAGGACGGCAGCCGCAAGGACTCGCCAAAGCCCATTGCGAACCAGAAGCTCGAGGACTACATCCAGGCGCATTCTTCACTGTTTGGAAAAAAGGCGTTCTGGATGTCTATGTTGAATGAAACTAACGATACACCGCGGAACCCGTGAGATCGGGGGCAACTGCATAGAGCTACAGAGCAGGGGGAGAAGGATCTTCTTCGACCTGGGAATTCCGCTCGTGGGCCCCGGCGGTGGGCGTTCCAGTTTCGGCGGCGGCAATAGCCCATCCGGTAGGGAGTTGCTCGATACAGGCATACTCCCCCGCATCAGCGGCGTCTATCAATGGGACACGCTCGACGAATCAGTGGAAGGCATCGTCATATCCCACGCCCACCTCGACCATTACGGGTTTGCATGTCATCTGCACCAAGGCATCAGGCGCTATATGGGCGAAGGAACCAGGCGGCTCATTGAAATCACAGGCCTGTTTTCCGGTGAGAGCTTGAACGCGGAAAACCACGCAACGTTCTCCGCCGGCAGGCCGTTTCATGCAGGGCCGTTTGAGATAACCCCTTTTCTCATGGATCACTCTGCGTTCGATTCCTATGCCTTTGTCATCAAAGACGGGGAAAAGAGGGTCATCTATTCGGCCGACTTCAGAAATCATGGGAGAAAGCCCGGAGCGCTCGAGATGTTTCTTCACCGTGCACCGCGAGGCGCGGATGTGCTCATCCTGGAGGGAACGCTCGTGGCAGGAGAGGATCACAAGCAGAAAAGCGAGCACGAAGTGGAGAAGGAAATCCGCGATACACTCGAAGGGGCGGCGCACATCGTCTTCATCGTGCAGTCTTCTCAGAACATCGACCGGATCGTCTCTTTCTACAAGGCCGCACGAAGCTCCGGGAGAGTTCTGGTCGTCGACCTCTACACCGCATACATCCTCAGCCGGCTGAAAGATCTTGCCGGCATCCCCTATCCATCCTCAGCTTTCAGGAATATCCGGGTTTTCTATCCCTCGTCTCTGTGCAGGCGCCTCGACCGGATCGGCAGGCGAGATATCATGGAGATGTTCCGCAGATTCAGAATCAACCCGGAGAAGTTGTCTGAAAACCCATCGAAGTACGCCATGATGATGCGATCGTCGATGGTGAGTGACATCGAGTGCATAGATGCGCTGGAAGGTGCAAAAGTGATCTACTCCCTATGGAAGGGCTATCTCGAAGAGGAATCCATGAAGCCCGTGCTGGAATTCATAGCCGGGCACAGGATGCAGCTCGTAGAGATCCACACCAGCGGTCATGCCGACATCCGGGCGCTTCAGCGCGTGGTCAGGGAGCTCAAACCTCGGAAGATCATCCCAGTCCACACGTTCCAGCCGGAGAGGTTCCACGAACTCTTTGACAATGTGCTGTCGGTATCTGACGGGGAAGAGGTTACTATCTGATCAGCATCATAACGCCGATCCCTGCCAGGCTGGTCATGTCCGGAAATCCTCCAGCACCTACCCGTTTACTTTGGGGGGACTGATGACCCAAACATGTGAAAGCCAGGGCTTCAGGCACATCATGGTCTCCTCAACCGAGCAGGTGATGAAATGGATCAGAATCGAGCCGACGTGTAACCACTCTTTGTGAATCGTCGGTCATGGAAATACTCCTCTTCATTTCATGATTTCATGGCATAACTATACGGCGGAACGCCCGGTCAAGCAAACACCCGGAACACATTTTTTACGACATACTTCTGTCGCTATAGCCTTCCAACCAGCCAAAAACAAGTGTAATAAGATCATCCTTTTTGGTGCTCGCCTGAACACAGAGAGAAAAGAACATATCATCAAGGAGGGGTTTATGAAAAAAGTTTTCGTGGTCTTGGGTGCATCAATAGGATTATCGTCATTCTCGCGACACTGCCCTGTACTTCTCAAGAGTAGATCGGGAACGTAAATTTCATTCTCGGGGTGAAAGCTCTTGATTTGGACATGCATATTCCTTGTTAAAATGAATGAATGTTGGAGATTTGACGTATGAACTATGAAAAAACTTTGAAAGGTGATAAATCTAATAACATCTACCTTCCTCACGTAAGCATACGAAACTTGGGCAGTAATGATTTGAAATGTTATATGGTATAATAATATTAGTACGGTTTTTTGTTTTTAAGGGCATATCATGGCAAGGTTTGAAGAATTAAAGAGGGGCGCATTAGTCAGGGGTGTATCACCATCGGGCATTATAACCGTTATAGATCTGAAGTGGCATGGTGATTCAGCTGTTGAGCTGACATATAAAGAAGATACCGGCACTGTTCATAGCAAGCTTCTCTTTCGAGACAGCGAACCCACTCTTGAGATTGTTCAGCCAGGGGTTGTCTGGGGCTTCAATGCAGATGCCAATATGATGCGCCTTGTCTCCGAGGCATATCGCATACGCCTTGCGTACCTCTTCGATCCTCACTTGGCGGTTCATACCTCCCTGCTCGACCCGCTGCCCCATCAGATCACTGCCGTATATGAGCAGATGCTCCCTCGCCAGCCCTTGCGATTTCTCCTGGCCGATGACCCTGGCGCAGGGAAAACAATCATGGCAGGCCTGCTCATGAAAGAGCTCAGGGTGCGTGGCGACCTGGACCGTTGCCTCATCGTCTGTCCGGGGAACCTCGCCGAGCAGTGGCAGGACGAACTGTACACCAGGTTCCAGTTGCCATTCGAGATACTCACCAACGATCGCCTTGAGGCAGCACATACGGGCAATGCCTTTTTGGAGATGCCCTTCGTCATAGCCAGGCTGGATAAGCTGAGCAGAAATGAAGATGTCCAGGCCAAGCTCATGCAGACAGACTGGGACCTCATTGTATGCGATGAGGCCCATAAGATGTCCGCGTCTTTCTTCGGAAGGGAGATCAAAGAGACAAAGCGCTACAAGCTGGGGAGGATTCTCTCGGGTTTGACAAGGCACTTCCTGCTGATGACCGCCACCCCGCACAATGGAAAGGAAGAAGACTTTCAGCTCTTTTTGGCCCTACTTGACGGCGACAGGTTCGAGGGACGTTTCAGGGATGGCGTTCACGTCGTCGATACGTCAGACCTCATGCGCAGGATGGTCAAGGAGAAGTTGCTAAAGTTCGATGGCACCCCGCTATTCCCGGAGCGCATGGCCTATACAGTCGGATACAAGCTCTCGGACTTGGAAGCTAGACTGTATGAGGAAGTCACGAACTATGTCCGGGATGAGTTCGACCGGGCTGATAAATTGGAAAATGAGGGCAGGAAGGGCACGGTGGGCTTTGCCCTTACTATTCTGCAACGCCGGCTCGCTTCGTCCCCGGAAGCTATCTATCAATCTATCATTCGCAGACGTGAACGGTTGGAGAGGAGGCTCAGGGAAGAAGAGCTTCTGAAGAGGGGAGAGCATGCTAGAATCCAGGAGTATGATCAGGCAAGGTCCTTAAGCGCGGAGGATATCGACGAGCTTGATGAAGCCACCGATGCCGAGGTCGAGACGATCGAAGACGAGATAATCGACAAGGCTACGGCAGCTCAAACCATTGCCGAGCTGAAGGCGGAGATTGCGACGCTCAAAACCCTTGAGGCTCTAGCCCTCAGAGTAAGAACCAGCGGCACGGACAAGAAGTGGGAAGAACTCTCGAAGCTCCTTCAGGACGATGCCGAGATGTTTGATCCGAAGGGATCCAGAAGGAAGCTCATTATTTTTACCGAGCACCGTGACACCCTGAATTACCTCGCATCCCGTATCAGGACTCTTCTCGGCAGGGAGAATTCGGTTATCACCATACACGGCGGTGTCGGGAGGGAGGACCGAAAGAAGGCAGAGGAATTATTCAAACAGGATAAGGATGTGCTTGTGCTGGTTGCCACTGATGCAGCAGGGGAAGGTATAAATCTTCAGCGTGCCCATCTCATGGTGAACTATGACCTCCCGTGGAACCCAAACAGGATCGAGCAACGGTTCGGGAGGATTCACCGGATTGGTCAGACCGAGGTCTGTCATCTCTGGAACCTTGTTGCGGAGGAGACCAGAGAAGGGGAGGTATACCGGACCCTTCTAAAAAAGCTCGAGATGGAACGCACTGCCCTCGGAGGTGCTGTGTTTGATGTGCTCGGCAAAGCAATTGGCGGCGCAGAACTGAGGCAGCTCCTCATCGAGGCCATTCGATATGGTGAAAGGACAGAGGTCAAAGAGCGGCTCAAGAGAAAGGTTGAAGACGCTCTCGATAGGACCCGTCTCGTGGGCCTACTCGAGGAGAAGGCCCTTGTACATGAGTCTATGGATACCGCCAGGGTTTTCAAGATCCGGGAGGATATGGAGCGTGCGGAAGCAAGGCGCCTGCAACCGCATTTCATAGCCTCTTTCTTCATGGAGGCGTTCAGGCTCATGGGAGGAACCATATACGAGCGCGAGCCGAAGCGCTACGAGATCAAGCATGTCCCGAATCTGATCAAAGCCCGTGACCGGCAGATCGGGCAGGGATATCCGGTATTGCCAAAATACGAGCGTATCTGCTTTGAGAAAGAGCTCATCAGTATTCCGGGGAAACCTCTGGCCGACTTTATCTGCCCCGGGCATCCCCTTCTGGAAGCAACGATAGATCTGGTGAAAGAAAGATATCGCGACCTCTTGAAGCAGGGCGCGCTCTTCCTGAACGAGGCTGATACTGGGGAAGACCTCAAGGTCCTTTTTTACCTGGAGCATTCGATACAGGACGCCAGGGTGGATAGGCATGGGAACAAGAGGATCGTGTCACGGCGCATGCAGTTCGTTGAGATGGATAGCAAAGGCTCCGTCAGGAATGCCGGGTACGCCCCATATCTCGACTACAGGCCTCTCACAGACGAAGAGCAGAGCCTGGTTGCCGCCGAACTCCAGCAAGATTGGCTGAAGGGCGATCTTGAGTCAAAGGCCGTGACCTATGCCGTCACAAACCTCGTGAAGGAGCATTTCGACGAGGTAAAAGAGCGTAACGAAGAGCGGGTATCCAAGACTATAGCGGCGGTGAAAAGCAGGCTCACGAAAGAGATTACCTACTGGGACCACCGTGCGAACGAGCTCAAGACACAGGAGCTTGCAGGAAAGGTCAACGCCAAGATGAATTCCGGCAAGGCCCGGGCCCGGGCTGACGAATTGCAGGCACGGCTCGAAAAGCGCCTCAAAGAGCTCGATCAAGAACGCAGTATATCCCCGCTCCCTCCTGTCGTTATAGGAGGGGCGCTCATTGTTCCCGGAGGCCTTCTCGCACGGCTGCGCGGAATACGGAAAGGCGATCCTGAGACCTTTGCCCGCGAGACGAAGCGCGTTGAAGCTGCCGCCATGGAAGCGGTTATAGCTGCAGAGACGGCCCTGGGTAATGTGGCTACGGACGTGAGTTGGCGGAAGTGCGGGTATGACATTGAGTCCCTCATTCGTGGAGGAAAGGGGAAGATGAGGTTCATCGAGGTTAAGGGGAGGGTAGCCGGGGCCACATCCGTAACCATAACCAAGAATGAGATCCTCACTGCTCTGAACAAGCCCGATGACTATATCCTGGCCCTTGTGGAGGTGCCTCCTTCAGACACGTATCAGGAGGCCGATCCGTGGAAGGTCGGCGAGCATGAACGGGCTTACGGTAATCTCTATAACGGCTGCAAGGTCGTGTATGTGAGGAGGCCGTTCGGCAAAGAACCGGATTTCGGGGTGACGAGTGTCAATTACAGCCTGGCAGAGCTCATGGCAAAGGGGGAGCCGCCCCGATGACCCAAAGACTCAAAATATTTGTCAGCTCAGTGCAGAAAGAACTCGAAGACGAACGCCTTATCGTTCAGAATCTCCTCAATACCGATGCGTTTCTGTCTGCCCATTGCACTCCGCTGCTCTATGAGTTTGAACCCGCCTCTCCAGATAAGGCGCTTCAGGACTGTCTTCATTCGCTTGACGGCTGCCAGGTCTGCCTGATCATCATCGGCATAGAATACGGCACGCAAGTGGATGGGCTCTCCATCACACACATAGAGTACCGCAGATCAAAGGAAAAGGCTCTCCCCATCCTGGCATTCATCAAGGGCGATCGGAGGCTGAAACGCGAAGCCGGTACCATGAAGCTCCTGGAAGAACTGGATCAGGACGGGATCAAGTACAAGCGCTTCGGCAACGTGGTCGAGCTCCAGAAAGAGGTCCGTGCGGCCCTGGTGAAGCTCCTGCACGAGCGTTACGGCATCACGCCGACGAGCGACGAGAACCTCATCGCAGAGCAGACCATCGAAGCCACATCTCCCTTCGAATCAAAGCCAATCGAACGGATACCTTGGAAGGACCTCGATCTGGACACGGCACGCCGCCTCATCGCCACAGCCAAGGGGTGCGATCCCAGAACCCTGTCCGATGCCGACATCATTGCGGAGGCAATGCAGAGAGGTCTAGCATGGCGTGACCATGCAACAGGAATTCATTATGCTACGGCTGCAGGGATCGTCCTCTTGGCAAAAGACCCCTCCGCGGTTTTCCCCCAGTGCCGCATCCTGGCCGATGCCTATCGCGGAAGCGAGCCCGACGGAGACCCACGCGATCATGAGGACATTCGGGCGCCCATGCCGCTGGCAATCGACCGGGCCATTGCCTTTATCGACCGGAACACCCGTCATCCCATGCGCATTGTCGGGCTCAACCGCCTACGGCTCGACGAGTACCCTGAATCGGCACTGCGGGAGGCCCTGGTCAATGCGGTGGCCCACCGGCAGTACGAAGATGCGGGTCGCAAGATCCTCCTCGAAGTGTTCGCCGACCGTGTGTGCGTTCTGAGTCCCGGTCTCCCTCCTGCGCCCATCACCCTGGCAAAGCTCCGCAGCGGGAAATACCGCCCCTGCTCGCGCAACCCTGTCCTGGCTCAGAACCTATCGTATTTCCATCGCATCGAGGAGCGCGGCAGCGGCTTCCGCCGGATGCGCGACCAGATGCTCGATCACGGTCTCGACCAGCCAATCATCGGGACCGACACCGGGTATTTCCAGGTCACCTTCCCGGGGCCGGGTGAAAACATCGAGCGCATCAGAGTGCCCGAGAGGCAGCTCTTGGTGACGCCGGCGGTGGAAGCACAATTGAATGACCGGCAGCGTCAGATGGCAAGGTGGCTTGCCGAAGGCCAGGAGCTCACAAGCAGGCAATGCGAGGCTGCATTCGGCGTAACCCGCCCGATTACGACAAAGGACTTCAATAAGCTGGTTGATCTGGGCATCGCCGAGAAGATCGGATCGGGCCGTTCAACACGGTACCGAATCAAAGATCAGGGCCAATCGTTAAGTAATCGTAAAGCAATTTTGGATAATCGTAAACCATGAGGTGACAATGGACGCATATTCAGACAACTGGTCATGGGCCCGGGATTTGTGACCGGTGTAACAGAAGCGATAGAACTCGAAGTGGGAGAAAGGGGAGAGCAATGAAAACGACGAAGAAGCTCATCGAGGTGGCGCTGCCGCTCGATGTCATCAACAAGGCCTGTGCGCGGGAGAAGTCCATTCGCCATGGGCACCCCAGCACGTTGCACCTGTGGTGGGCACGGCGCCCCCTGGCAGCCGCACGGGCCGTGATCTTCGCCCAGATGGTGGACGACCCCTCGGCGCATCCGGACCTCTTCCCGACCGAGAAGGCGCAGGAGAAGGAGCGCAAACGGCTTTTCAAGATCATTGAAGAGCTTGTGCAGTGGGAGAACACGACGAACGAGGAGGTGCTCCAGAAGGCACGTGACGAGATATGGCAGAGCTGGCGCTATACCAGTGCCGAGAACGCCGACCACCCGCGGGCAAAGGAGCTGTTTGATAGATATAAGCTGCCGGCCTTCCATGATCCCTTTGCAGGAGGCGGGACATTACCTCTGGAGGCCCAGAGATTGGGACTGGAGGCCTATGCCAGTGACCTGAACCCTGTAGCGGTGCTCATCAACAAGGCGATGATCGAGATCCCACCGAAGTTTGCAGGCCAGCTCCCGGTGAACCCAGAGGATCGGAAGGAGATGACCTTGTTCCCTCGAGAATGGAAAGGTGCCCAGGGACTGGCTGAGGATGTACGCTACTATGGCAAATGGATACGCGATGAGGCGGAGAAGCGCATCGGGCATCTCTATCCAAAGATCGAGGTCACAGCCGAGATGGCCAAGGAACGGCCGGACCTGAAAAAATACGTGGGAAAAAAGCTGACGGTAATTGCTTGGATCTGGGCACGTACGGTCAAGAGTCCGAACCCAGCGTTTGCACATGTGGATGTGCCGCTCGCCTCTACTTTTATACTTTCCGCTAAAGCTGGCAAGGAAGCTTATATCCTACCTGAAATAAAGGACAGAGGATATCGTTTCACTGTGAAAATAGGTAGACCAAAAGAAATCGAAACAACGAAGCTTGGGACAACGGCTGGTAAACGAAGTGCATTTTTTTGCCTGATGTCTGGAACACCAATTAGCTATGACTATATCCGATCAGAGGGTAAGGCAGGGCGTATGAGTGAGCGACTAATGTCTATTGTTGCGGAGGGAGATAATGGAAGGATATATCTTTCACCAACCGATGATATGGAATTAATAGCGCGCAAGGTTATACCCTCATGGAAGCCTGATAACGAACTCCCGATGAATCCACGTGATTTCAAGACGCCGAATTATGGATTAAATACCTTTGCTGACCTTTTCACCCCCCGCCAACTCGTGGCGTTGACGACCTTCTCCGACCTGGTGACAGAGGTGCGTGAGCGAGTAAAAAAAGATTTCCTGAGAGCGCGGACATCTTGCACGCAAAATGCTGAAGGCGAAAAGCGAAAAGAAGAACGGGCGTCCCACCCGCGGTCTCAGGACGAAGTCCCCCTCGCCGAGGGCGGCACAGGGGCAAGCGCGTACGCCGATGCGGTGGTGGTGTATTTGGCTATGACGGTCAGCAGGCAGGCAAACCGCACGTGTACTATCTCGTTCTGGGATAACACAAGACAAAACATTCAGCAGGCATTTGGCAGACAAGCCTTGCCCATGACTTGGGATTTCTGCGAATCCAATCCATTTAGTGAATCAACCGGCAACTGGCTTGGGCAGCTCGAATTCCCTGCCAAGTGTTTGGAAAAGGCAGCTGTTCATCACCAGCATGGATTTACCTTTCAGCAGGATGCCCAGCAGCAGACTATCTCATCAGGTAAGCTGATTTCAACTGACCCTCCCTACTATGACAACATTGGTTATGCTGATCTTTCGGATTTCTTCTACGTCTGGCTTCGCTATTCACTGCGGAAGATCTTCCCAGATCTTTTTTCTACGCTTGCCGTACCCAAGGCTGAGGAACTTGTAGCAACGCCCTATCGTCATGGCAGCAAGGAGAAAGCAGAGGCTTTTTTCCTTTATGGTATGACACAGGCCATGCACCAGATCGCTGAACAAGCACACCCGGCTTTCCCTGCCACTATTTATTATGCATTTAAACAGTCGGAGAGCAATATCGATGAAGGAACAGCCAATACCGGCTGGGAGACATTCTTAGATGCAGTGATCCGAGCGGGCTTCAGTATAAGCGGAACCTGGCCAATCCGCACAGAACTAACTGGTAATCTCAAGAAAAATGTTTCTGCTCTTGCTTCAAGCATCGTCCTTGTCTGCCGCCCGCGGGCTGCAGATGCAACCACAGCAACGCTTCGTGAGTTCATCATCAAACTCAAAGCCGAGCTGCCGATGGCCCTTGCCCACCTCCAGCGGAGCAATATCGCCCCTGTCGATCTTGCCCAGGCAGCCATCGGTCCGGGCATGGCGATCTACACGCGATATGCTCGGGTGCTCGACGCTGAAGGTCAGCCTCTTTCGGTACGCGATGCACTTGCCCTCATCAACCAGATCCTCGATGAGGTACTGGCCGAGCAAGAGAGTGATTTTGATGCCGACACCCGCTGGGCATTAGCTTGGTTCGAGCAGACAGGCTTTGCAGAGGGAGAGTTTGGCGTAGCGGATATCCTTTCCAAGGCGAAAAATACAAGCGTTACAGGCTTGGTGAATGCCGGCATCCTCGTATCCAGCCGGGGAAAAGTTCGCCTCCTCAAACCTCATGAATTGCCTAATGACTGGGACCCTGCCACGGATTCGCGTCTTACGATCTGGGAAATGACCCACCACCTGATCAGGGTGCTCGAGGCAGGTGGCGATGAGCCCGCGGCCGAGCTCGTCGCCAAGCTTGGCTCGAAGGCAGAACTGGCCCGCGAGCTGGCATACCGGCTTTATACTTTGTGTGAGCGCAAGAAGCGCGCAGCAGAGGCCCTCTCATACAACAATCTCGTACAAAGCTGGCCTGAGATTACGCGCCTGGCGCAGGAGGGAAAGAAGGCTCCAGCCAGGGAACGAACGATCATAGATGAGATAGAACAGGGGTAGATCATGGCGATCACGAATCATGAACGTGTGGGCAAGGCGCTCGATCTTCTGAAGGAGGGGCTTGGGCCGTTTGTCGAGAGGGAGTTCAAGAGCTTATACAAGGAGAAGGCGCAGGCGGGGCTTGCCCGGTTCGTATTGGACGACCGTCTGAACAAGGGCAAGGCCGTGGCCGACTGGGATGTGTCCGCTCTCCTGAAGCTCATGTGGGACTCGTGGCATGCCGTGTTCAAGCAAACCCTTGGCCAATCTGAGCGAACGCTCGTGAGCGAGTTGAGGGACCATCGCAACCGATGGGCACACCAGGAGGCCTTTTCCAGCGACGATGCCTACCGGGCCATAGACTCGGTATGCCGCCTGCTGACCGCGGTTTCTGCGCCTCAGGCCGACGAAGCCGACAGGATGAAGATGGAGATCCTCCGGGTGCGCTTCGATGAACAGGTGAGGAGTGAGAAGCGCAAGAGCGCGGGCATGGCTATCGAGGGTGCAATCTCAGCCAACCTCAAGCCCTGGCGCGAGGTGGTGACCCCACACCGGGACGTGGCGAGCGGGAGATACCAGCAGGCCGAATTTGCCGCTGACCTTTGGCAGGTGCACCTCGGGCAGGGGACGGACGAGTACAGGGATCCTGTCGAGTTTTTCCGCCGCACGTATCTCACGGACAGCCTGAAGCAGATGCTCTCCGGCGCGGTGCAGCGATTGTCGGGCCTTGGTGGCGACCCGGTGGTGCAGCTCCAGACCAATTTCGGCGGCGGCAAGACCCATTCGATGCTGGCTTTGTATCACCTGTTTTCAGGCATAGCGCCCACAGAGCTTCCCGGCATCGACGACGTCATGCAGGATGCCGGTGTAAAGAAGCTGCCGTCAGTGAGGCGCGTGGTGCTCGTGGGGAACAAGATATCTCCCGGCAACCCGGTCACCAAGCCCGACGGTACGGTGGTGCGCACCCTGTGGGGTGAGCTTGCCTGGCAGCTCGGGGGCAGAAAGGCGTTCGACCGGCTTGCTGCAGACGACGAGAGGGCGACCAGCCCGGGGGATGTATTGCGCGAGCTGTTCACCGAGTATGGACCGTGCCTAGTCCTCATCGACGAATGGGTGGCTTATGCCCGTCAGCTTCATGACCAGAACGACCTTCCGGCGGGAAGCTTTGAGACACAATTCACCTTTGCACAGGTTCTCACCGAGTCGGCCAAGCTCGCCAAAAACTGCCTGCTCGTGATCAGCCTTCCCGCTTCCGACACTGCAGGTTCGCCGCACACGCTGGCGGACGATGCAGAGGTGGGAGGCCAGAGGGGGCGCGACGCGCTCAACCGGCTGCGCAATGTAGTGGGCCGGGTTGAGTCCTCATGGAGGCCTGCGAGCGCAGAGGAAGGTTTCGAGATCGTCAGGCGGAGGCTTTTCGAGCCCATGACGCAGCCCTCGCAATATAAGGACCGGGATGTGACGGCGCGGGCTTTTGCCGATCTTTACCGCACACAGTACCAGGAGTTTCCTCCCGAGTGCCGGGAGAGTGATTATGAGAAGCGCATCAAGGCTGCTTACCCCATCCACCCCGAGATCTTCGACCGGCTCTACACCGACTGGTCTACCCTGGTGAAATTCCAGCGCACCCGCGGTGTCCTGCGCCTCATGGCGGCCGTGATCCACAGCCTGTGGGAAAAGGGAGACAGGAACCCGATCATCCTGCCTGCCAATGTGCCCATCGAGGACCCTCGCGTTCAGTTTGAGCTGACGCGGTACCTCTCGGACAACTGGGTGCCGGTGATCGAAAAGGACGTGGACGGCCCGAATTCACTTCCCCGGCAGCTTGACGGGGAAGTGCCCAATCTGGGTAAGTACTCGGCCTGCAGGCGCGTGGCAAGGACCATATACCTGGGATCTGCCCCCACAGCCACGGCTGCGCATCGCGGCCTGGAAGACCGCCGGGTGAAGCTCGGCTGCGTAATGCCGGGCGAAGTTCCAAACGTGTTCGGCGACGCCCTGAGGAGGCTCGCTGGGACCGCGACGTACTTGTACCAGGACGGCCCGCGCTACTGGTATTCGACGCAGCCCACGGTCACGAAGCTGGCCGAGGACAGGGCAGAACAGCTAAGCCGTGATCCCGATAAGGTCGCGCGCGAGCTGGATAAGCGAATCAGGGCAGATCTCCGCAAGCAGGGGATTTTCAGCCGCATTCATCCCCTACCTCACACGAGCCATGATGTGCCCGACGACCATGATGCAAGGCTCGTTGTGCTCGGCGCAGAGCATGCCTACAGCAAGGAGAAGGGGAACGCGGCGGAGAAAGCCGCCACGGCGATCCTTGAATATCGGGGGACATCGCCTCGCATTTACCGGAACACCCTTGTGTTCCTTGCCGCCGACAAGACCCGAATGCAGGATCTCGATGAGGCCTTGAGGCGTTTTATAGCGTGGGAATCCATTCTCGAAGAGAAAGAGGCGCTCGATCTGTCGCCGTTCCAGGTAAAGCAGGCCGAAATGCAAAAGGCATCCGCCGACAGTGCGGTGAATGCCCGCTTGCCGGAGGCTTACCAGTGGCTGCTCGTGCCGGTCCAGGAATCGCCTGATGTACCGGTCACCTGGCAGTCTTTCCGCCTCACCGGCCAGGATGCCCTTGCTGTCCGTGCGAGCAAAAAGCTCAAGAGCGAGGAGCTCTACCTCTGCTCCTTCTCGGCGACAAGGCTCAGGATGGAGCTCGACAAGATCCCCCTCTGGCGTGGTGACCATGTGTCTATCAGGCAGCTTGTTGAGGACTTCGCTCGGTATATCTACCTTCCCCGGTTCAGTGATAGTGACGTTTTGATAGATGCGATTCAGTCCGGGGTTGGAGCGCTGACCTGGGAAGACAACTTTGCCTATGCCGCTGCATATGATGAGGGGAAGGGGAGGTACCTGGGACTGGAGGTAGGAAAGACGATTTCGGTCATCATCGATGACCACAGCGTTTTAGTGAAGCCCGAGATTGCGAAAAGACAGAACGACGAAGACAGAAGGAAACGGGAGGAAGAGAAGGGAGGAGAAGACAAAGAAGGGCTGGGAAAAGGAGATGGAGGAAAGACTCCAGAGGGCGGCGGAGGCGAAGTTACACCCCCGAAGCCGAAGCCAAAAGAGCTGCCCAGGCGTTTCTACGGGACAGCTGAACTCGACGCCGTCCGTCTCTCCCGAGACGCGAGCAGGATCGCCGGGGAGATCGTCCAGCATTTCTGTTCTCTTGAAGGGTGTGATGTGAAGGTCACACTCGAGATCCGCGCGACAATCCCCGACGGTGCGTCTGATACTCTCGTGAGGACGATTACGGAGAACTGCAGTACGCTCAAGTTCTCGAGCTATGGATTTGAGAAAGAGTGACTTTAAGTGCTTATAATAATCCAAATCGGTGGAGGAGCATATGCGCAGCAATGACAACTCTCCTGAACAAATTGTTATCGAATTTCTCAATGCTGCAGGGCAACAGATCCGTCTTATCGATCTGGGCACAGAGTTTCTTGAAGCAAACGGCGTTGATCAAAGTCGATATAATCAGCCGTTTCGCATAGGCATCCATAAAAAGATCAGTAAGGCGGGGAACGCGTTCTATGAATATTCCCAGAACGGTGTGCCGCTGCCGGACGGGTTCTCAACTTTTATCAAGATCGAAGGCTCGATTATTCCTTTCGGCAAGGTGCATCCTTCCCAGAATGGCTACCCGACGAAGGAGGGCAGTATAGAGATTCCCATTGCCGGAGTGCTGTACAAGGTTAAGGCATACATCACTCAAGGCCGCTCTCCTTATTTCGTAAAGGTTATTGCGCACAAGAAACCAGACAATGTCGGGAATATAAGCAAAGCCCAGAAAACTCCCCGGGGTGGATCTATGATCTGATGGATGATACCACGCTGCTTTGAACCTCCTATTACATTGGCAATAAAGGAGGGAGGAATGAGAGCAAAGGAAGATGCACTATGAATGATATCGAAAGGTTCATCAATCTGCCTGAGAAACGTGCACGTTCCGAAGTCAGGGCATATGGCATAGACTTAGGTACGACCAACTCCACCGTTGCAGAGGTTTCATGGGTTCCCGGGCAAGCCCCTGTGTGCAGGATCATGGAAATCGAGCAGCCGACGGTTATGGGCTCTTATACAGCGCCCCTCGTTCCCTCGGTCGTGGGCATTCTCCCGGATGGCAGGGTATGGGTGGGCGAAGGCGCCAAGAGAATCAGGGCAACCATGCAAAAGTATGGTCTTGTTGTGGAGAAGAACCTTTTTTACGAAACCAAGAACGATATAGGCTTGAAGAAGACCTATTATCGGGCTCCTTCCGAATTCAACCATGCTTCCAAGATCGCTGGGTGCATCCTGGCCTTTTTGTACTCAGCGTTAAGTAGTACCCGGGATGGAGAATTGGGAGGTGTAAGCGTTTCCATTCCAGCATCATTTCAGTTGAATCAGATTCAGGATACGATCACTGCCCTGAGCTATGCAGGGCTCGATCCGGACGACTGCAGCCTGATAGATGAACCAACTGCAGCGCTAATCGAATACATGATGGCAAATGGGCCGGAAAAGGTATTGAAAGGAAACGGCCCTGCGGTCTGCCTGGTTTTCGATTTCGGTGGTGGCACGTGCGATGTGTCCGTAATGGAAATAGATACTAATGAAAAAACGCATAGACTGAGCTTAAGCCAATTGTCGATATCCCGCTACCACAGACTTGGCGGCGGCGATATCGATGCTGCTATCGTTCATGAATGCCTCATTCCTGACATGCTTAGGGAGAATCACCTTGATCCCCTGGACCTTACCTGGGGAGAAAAGAAGAAGGTTCTTGAGCCCCAACTCTTGAGCACTTCGGAGTCACTCAAGATTTCATTATGCAAAGAAATCAGCAGGCTGAAGATGTTCGGTCAGTACAAAGACGATGAACGTGACAATGTGGTAGCAAGGCTTCCCTTTGTGAAATGCATGCTTGGCAGCCGAGATCTCATGCTTGAGCGCCCCTCCCTGTCAGCCAGAAGATTTGAGGAAGTGCTTGAGGACTTTCTGGACACAGAGCATCTTTATATGCGCGAAACAGAGTATCGCCTGACTCAGTCAATCTTCGCGCCCATACAGGATGCTCTCGACAAGGCCGGAAAAAGCCCTCGTGACGTTGATGTGTGTCTGCTCGTCGGTGGCAGCTCTGTGGTTCCCCAGGTGGTTGATGCCTTGAAAGAATATTTCGGTAAAGATGCCATAGCCACTTTCAAGGATCATGAATCGTCACAAACGGCTGTAGCAAAGGGCGCAGCATGGAATGCTTTCTTCAGGACGATCTCTGGCAAACCTTTCATTCAATCCATTCTCCATGACGGGATATCTCTTGTTACATCAACAGGCAATCCGTTCCTTCTCGTTCCTCCCAAAGCGGCATTGCCATATCCGGATAGCGGAGACTTTAATCAGATCAGACTTGAAGTCCCCCGCGACAGGATTCTCACCGATCAATTGATGTTCGAGCTGGTAAGCGACACCGACAGACAATGCTTCTTCAAAGAAATATGGACTTTGCCGGAAACGGCCCTTCCCGGTGAAGAAATCGTGATGGAGTATCGGATCACTTCGGAGAAGAGATTCGAGAGCAAGGCTTTTCTTTCGAGAGTGCCCGATCAGCTGTTCGAGTGCGTGATTGATAATCCGATGGTCAATGTCTATAACCCCGGGTCCATTCGACTGAAGATCGAGGAGGCAGAAGAGGGCCTCAGGATGAAAGGCGGAGGATCTGCGGAGGATAGAGATACCTTTGTGCAGATCGCCCGCTGGTATGCTGAGCTGAACCAGAAAGAAAGGGCGTTGGATCTCCTGAGGACGGCGCTGCGTAAGCTTCGAAAGCCCGATGAAGAGATCCTCAACCTTCAGGGTATCTATTTTGGAGAGCTCGGCGATCACGAAAAAGAAGAAAAGTCGTATAGAGAGGCCGATAGAGTATCGAGGTCCTGGTCAGGTCCGATGTTCAATCTAGCCCTGAGTTATCACAAGAGGGGTATGCATGAGGAGGCACTTAAAACACTAGGGAAAAGCATCGAGAAGTATGGGGAAGACGGCCCGGAATTGTCTCTGAAAGCGATGTGCCTGGAATCAATGGGGCGAAAAGATGAAGCACAAAGGAGCGCAGTTGCGGCCATGAAATATTATGGCCCTGTTACATCGTTAAGCGACTTTGAGCTTGGCTGGTATCATTATACGGCGAAATATCTGGGAGACACAGAGGCTTCTAAGAAAATCGAACAAGAAAAGATTAGGCGAAGGAAACTATCCGGGACAAGCGATGTCCAAGATGTGCCGAGACCTGACTTGAAGGGTGACCTTGTTGTCCGGGAGGAGGTATGAGCTGGTTGCTACACCGCACAGAGCTTACTCCAGAACAGCTGAGAATAGTGGAAATGTCTCCCGAGTCTCATCGGCTGATACTGGGCCCCCCTGGTTCCGGCAAAACCCAGGTGCTCATCCACAGGGCAGCTTATCTCGCAAGAAACTACAATTCAAAGCCTGAAAGGTTCAAAGTTCTTGTCTTTACGAATGTGATCAAGGAATACATCAGGTCGGGCATAAAGTTTCTGGATATACCCGAGGATTCAGTTTGTACATTTGATCGTCTGTGTCTGGATATGTATCAGTCGCATATCAGCAGATCAATACCTAAAAAGAACGGGAAGCCTGATTTCGTCAAGATCCAATCGTCAGTCTTGAGCCTCGTAAAAATGAGTCCCAAGATACAAAGAAGCCAGGATTTCATCCTGGTCGATGAGGGCCAGGATCTAGTTCCCGAAGCTCATGAGATGATCTGCCTAATGGCAAATCATGTCAGTGTATTTGCCGATCCTCAGCAGAAAATTTTCGAGGATGGGGCATCAGAAGATAAGATTCTAAGCTCATTGAGAATTCCGAATAAGAGTATTTCGCTCTTGGGTGCTTATAGGAACTCTCCCTATGTATCTCAACTGGCGGCGTGCTTCATCAGTGACCCAGCAGCAAGGCAGAAATATCTTTCACAAATGCACACTGTCCAGAAGGTGAAGGAGAGGCCGCTGCTGTTCAAGGCGTTATCGTACGAGGAAGAGACAGACCGTCTGGTGGAGATCATTCGCGCACGGATGATGATGAACGAAAGGATTGGCATTTTTGTTCCGACGAACAGGTACGTGCATGGACTTGCAAAGGGGTTGCAGTATATGGGCATAGCGGTGGAGAAGGCGGTAAAGAGAGGGGAATATGATTTCAATAACGCAAGCCCAAAGATTGCAACATATCATCAGGCCAAAGGGTTAACGTTTGACACAGTAATCTTGCCCAGGCTGGTCAACAGTGCTTTTGGAAGATTAAATCAGGCAGTCCGCCAGAGAATTTTATTCGTCGGCATAGCCCGGGCAACGCAGTGGGTTTATATGAGCACCGTCTTAGGGCAAGAGATATCCGAACTTGATGTACTCAGCAAGGCTGGGAACAGAAACGCTATAGAGATACAGACCGGCCTCGGATCTGGAAACACGCAAGAGCGCATCTGGGATGATGCCGATTCAGATGATGATTATTCAATTTTATAATGATTTGTTCTGCTTTATCCATTCTACAATATCTTAGGGGGCATATAGATGAATAAAATTAGAGAAGATCTCCATTTGCCAGTCATTGGTGGTGAGATTATTGCCTATTCACAGAACCTTAGAGGTGGGGAATCAAGAATTTTTGATTGGGAAATCCGGTTAATGTTTACTGGACCAGATCTCAGATACAAACCAGCTTCAGTAGGCCTTGTGGAAGGACAGGTCCTGAAATTTATACAGTCATTAGAAAAAACCTATCAGATAATGGATGTTTTAAAAAACACGTCCTTACCAAGCTCTTACTCTAGTGTTATAGCTTCGGCCCTTCCTTGGCCCGAAATTGAAGTTAAAGCTGAAAATGGAAAAGTATGGGCAGACATATGGTTACCAAACGGAAGGTATAAGTTTAGTAGGAGTTTGTCTGCTCTCCAAATAAAAGATTGCATAGAAATATTAAAGGAAGTCAGTGAGAGAGGGGAGAAAATGGTTGGTACTCTTAAGAGTCTTATATCACTGAGCGAAAAATAAGACAGGTATAATTCGATAAATATAAATCAATATTACGAGATAATCGAAAAATGATTGAGAGATGCGTGGAAGAAACTTCTGGGATAACCAGTTTTGCAGCAAGGGTGAGTCGGTATTTCCTCGATTTCCTTGAAACTGATTTTAAAAAGCAGCAGGCGCCTCGACGAAAGATTCAACTCAAGAACGATGCCGGTTTCCGCACAGGATTGCCACTCAGGAAATATCCTGACCTCTACATGGTTATTTGGAAGATTCTCTCTTCAGACATTGGTGAGATCTCTCCTCTTCGAATTGCCCGTAGCCGATTCACTGCTCCAATCAGCCCAATCTTGCGAAATCTGATCCGTAATCACGTAAACAGCATGGAATCTGATGCATTCATTAGAGTTCGGCAGGAAACGATTGATTACGCACGGAGAAACAGGGGAAAAGCTGTCGAGAATCCGGAACAGTATATCGAAAATGTTCAAATTGCTTTTGTCGAATCAGTGAGCAAGTCAATTGTCAGACCTGTGTTAGCTCTGCTCGATGGACCATTTAGACAACAGTCGTATTCGGCTGTCGAGTCGGTCTATGAAGTTGAAACTGATCTGGCTGAAGCACTGGCAGTTCATGTAGTCACCCAGTTGCCATCTGCTTTGAACGACGTTGTCGTTTCTTCGGAATTCAGAACTCTCGAGAAAGTCCTCGATGAACTATTCTCTGAGGAAGAAACAAAGGAAAGAGCCAAAGCTTTCTTCGAGGATTTTGCCACAGCGGATGCGTATCAGGAACTGCGGGATCTATCAAATTATGTGCGCTTGGGAGGTGAGAGCCTGCAGCTTTATCTCTATGTCTGCGACTTGCGTTTCGGGACATCTGCCTACCCAATCTGTTATATCCCGGCGTCAGTTAAACTGGACGAAAGTAATGGCGAAATAGTGGTCGAGTTCGACCCCCATTTGTTCGTCAATAAACGTGCTATAGATTATATAATCCAGGAAATGGGTTCATCGGCAGTTAAGCTTGCCCTTTCACCCATCGACAATCGAATAATATACCTAGAACCACACCAGGCATTTATAGACGAGATCCATAGGGTCCTCGTGAAAATGTTATCGGTATTTGATCTGTCGGGAGAATTCGATGTGCGGGCTCCAAAAATACAAGCTTTAAGTTCGGCAAACCTGAGACTGACAAAAAACGCCTATTTTGCCGTTTTCGATAAGTCCGATGAATCACTCCTCAACGATTACGAAGCACTTCTTGCCATAGTAAACGAGGATCAGAAAAACGTTGTTAATCTCTTCCATGACATTATCAAAGGTTTTCTCATCGACGAGCCGGTAAGTGTAAGGGGGCGTATTTCCGACAATTGGGATGCGATGCCTATCCCGGACAGGCTGGTAGCTATGTCGCCGATACCGCTGAATGAAGAGCAGCGGAAAATCATAGCGGCACTCGACGATCCTGATTGTCGCTTCATTACAGTGCAAGGACCTCCTGGAACTGGAAAATCCCATACCATAACAGCGATTGCCTTCGTGTGCATTCTGAAAGGGAGGAATGTCCTTATCCTGTCAGATAAAAAGGAAGCTCTTGACGTTGTTGAGGACAAGTTGAAAACCACACTATCTTCTATCCGCCAGGACGACGATTTTCCAGACCCAATACTAAGACTCGGCAAAACTGGCAACACATACACTCGGCTGATCTCTCACTCCTCCCAGGAGAAGATTCGTAATCATTACAAGGCAAGCAAGGGGCTTGCTGATAAGCTGGAAAAGGACATCCAGGCAATAGAAACATATATTCGCCATTCTATAGCACAAGCCATTGATGCTTTTTCCAAAATCACGTTGCGTGAGATTGAGGAACTCCACTTGCTTGAAGACCATCTGGAAACCATACTTCCAGGAATCACTCAAGGGCTGCAACAGGCAAATGGCGGCACGAGCCTTGTCCATTTGGAGGCATCATTATCCGCATTGAATAATGCCGACCCATTGGTCGAATATTTCTCACGGAGGTATAGAGAAGGATCGCTTTCAAAGCTGATTGAATTGGTCAAAATTTATTCCATCGTAGCGAAACTAAAAAACCTGCGTTCCAGAAAACCTTCGCTAAGTCTTTTCGAACCGTTAGGAGTACATCAACTACCGATTCTTCAGCGTTTCATTAGGGAGTACGAAGACCTTAAAATGCCCATTTTGGGCTACTTGTTCCGTGGATCAAAACTTAAAGCCCTAGCAGTAAGGATCACCCAGGAACTGCCCTGCATCAACAGTCTGGATATTCATAATCATTTGAATGAGCTGAAGGTCGTCCATGATTCGATGGTATTAATAAGAGAGACCTTGGCGGAAAGCGGGCTCCCAGAAGAATACAGTAAGACTGTTTACAGTCTACTTCTCAAGGATTCTGAGCATTGCGAGGATGCTTCGAATTTTTTGGAATTTCTAGAAAATATCAAGAGAATAATTGAAGCGAACCCTGGATGCCATAACAACCAGCTGGTCGTAGGCGGTAAATATTTTCAAACAACAAGTGAGCTTATTACTCAAGTTTCGCACCCCTATTGGGGGGTTTTGGGGGTAAAAAGTCAATAAGAATGGCAAAGAAGATGGTGAAGGGGACTCGCATTTGTGGTATATAAGTTGTTGATAAGACAAACAAAACACCACAAAGGAGTCCCTTATTATGCATACCACGCCGGGCAAAGTCTTCAAAGGGGAAATCGAGGCATATCTGGATAAAGAGGGGCGGATATTTGAGACCAAGATCGACGAAGGGCTTAAGCGGCTTGGATTCAGGACGCAGATGAACAAGGCGAAGATTATCAAGAAGGATGGGTATCATGCCTCCCAGATCCTGTTTGTGCTGGTACTTTTGCCATTGCTGAAGATACGTACTGTCCGGAGCTTCTGCAGGAAGCACCTTGAGCAGTATACAAGCAGCCGGAAGGACACCTTTTACCGGTTCAAGGCCAGGGGATACCGATGGCGGTCGTTTCTGTACTATATCATGAAGGAGATCTGGAAGGTTTTGAAGATTGAGGAGACTCCTGGAGAGGAGAGATGCTTCATACTTGATGACAGCATCCTCCCGAAGAGGGGCAGAGATATTGAGAATGTTTCTTTCGTATATGATCATACCGTGGGCCGGTCGGTGCTTGGGTATACGGTAGTGGCACTCGGCCTCTTCACCGGCAAGGGGATGTATGCTCTGGACTTTTCCTATAAGTATGGGAAAAAGCGTCATCCAAAGAGCACTGAAGAACGTGTGGGAGATGCCCGAAGTATCAGCGGTCAGATGAGCAGGGAAGCCTCGATGTATTCCAAGCTTGATCTTGCCCTTATGATGTTGGAAAGGGCTGTATCCCATGGGATCACCGCAGGGTATGTGCTTTTTGACAGCTGGTATTCCTGGCCGGGGTTCATCAGTGCTATCAGGGAAATCAGCCAGGATCTTCATGTCATCTGCCGGCTCAAGGATACGAAGGTTCGATATGGATATAACGGCAGGCAATATCGCCTTTCTGAACTGTACCAGAAGGTAAAACCTTTGTTCAGGAAGGACACCAGGACAGGGCTTCGGATTGCACGGGCAACCGTTACCTTGCCTGAGAGCGGACAGGAAGCCACCATAATCTTTTCCAAGGATTATAGCGAGCCACAGGACAGTGATATCAAAGGGGTCCGCAAAAACAAGGGTCCCAAGTGGGTGGCCTTTCTCTCTACTGACACGCATCTTCATGCATCCACCATAATCCGGAAATATACAAATAGGTGGGCTATCGAGGTATGCTTCAAGGAGTGCAAACAGCTTCTTGAACTCGGCAAGGACCAGAGCAATTCCTTCAATGCCCAGGTATGCGCAACCACCCTGAGCTTTCTGAGATATAATCTGCTCGGCTTCCTCAATGAGATCGAGAAATATCCCACAATGGGAGAGCTCTTTGAGCACCTTGCAGAACAATCGGGCATGGTTACCTATGCCCACCGGTTATGGGAGTTCTTCAAAGGCCTGTTCAAGCATTCACTCAAGTGCATCTTCGCGCTCTTGAAAATCGAAGACGATTTGTCCCCTTTCATCGACTCGATCGATCAGGCTCTATGCCCCCATCTCAGGATTAAGGGGTGCGAAACTTGAGTAAATTACATTGGCAGGATGCATGTCGTTGTGCTTCGATACACCGATGACCGCTAAGGTTTTTGGATACAATAATCTCTGGAAATCCATATAGTTCCTTTCGTCCTATGGTTTTTTCTTGCATGAGCCGGTCTTACAAGAGTAGCGGGCCCATGAAAAATAGCAGCTACTATCCTATTTTTCAGTTGGCCCCAAGTTGATAATCTTTGTTTGAATAGATCTTACGTATTGACGAGTTCATTATCCATATACCCAAACAATGGTCCTTTTTCCAGGGGAAAGTTGTCGTTGAATATAACTTCTCCCCTGGCAGCCCCTTCCTTGATGAGTCCTGTGGCTGCTGCCGGAGGTCAGAGCCCTCCCCAAGTGGAAGTCAGATCGTTCTTCTCAAGCAAGCTATGCTGTATGGCTTGTTTTTGATTGTACTGCGGAAATGCTTGCCGTTCTTTTCGCCTGAGAAGGCCATGCCCTCGTTTTTTGGTGCCCAATATCATTGAGATCAAGAAGGAGCTGAGTGACTAATATATAAACGGGGGGCACCGCACGTTTTTCAGGTTTCCCATCCTCCCCCCATGAATTGGGCGGAAAAAATCGATCACGAACCCGCGATCTGTCGGAAGAGTGCCACTATTCAAGATGCTTCAGGGGGTGTAAAATATTTACGACACAAGGAGTTCTCCATGTTGTCCGGCATGTTCTTGGCGCAACCCTTTGTTCCGATGAAACATGCAACCATTATAGAGATCGCATCATTGAAGGACAAAGCGGCCGGTTTCCGGAAATGAAAATATCCACGATCATCATTGCTGTAATAGCCTTGTGCTTCTGTGCGTCCGTGTGCACTGGATACGAGAGTACCCTGCAGGGAGGAACCTTCACGTTTTACCAGGAGAACGATTTTTACACAGGCACTGACCGTGACTATACCAACGGCATCAAGATATCCTGGATATCGCCCGATCTCAATCACTTCCGGGACGATCCCCGCCTGCCGT